>Ga0351902_1008_pt1 | contig 66170 bp, 58 predicted proteins | sample BONcelHT113001D5_FD_205828 | JGI IMG/M metagenome (GOLD analysis project Ga0351902, IMG submission 205828) | Enriched cells from coal bed in the Powder River Basin, Montana, United States - BONCAT cells T11 rep1 HSBNCT.T11.300.1.D5 ...
ATTTTCCGCCACAGGAGCATGACCAGAAAGACGCTCAAGTAGAGCAGCAGAGCGACCTTCAGCAGCCGGGACTCGACCCCCTGAATCCGGCCGGCCACGCCGGAGATGAACATGGCCGCCAACAGGGAGGTAGAAAAGACCGCTGAGGTGTACAAGGTAGTGGCCCATGACGGTATCGCCTTTTTCAGCAACCGCCTCCGCGCATGCCTGTCCGCGGCCAGGCAATTTTCCGGAGTTACCTCGAAGGCGATCTCAAGCACACTTTCGTCATTTACCTCTGTTTCAGTCTCTTCCTGCCTATCCATGCAGTTGCTCCGGTTACCTTGTCAGAATATAACTGCCATCCATGCTTCTTCTTTCGAAATGTTTCAGCGCGGCTTGTTCGCCAGCAGTCCTCCCTTGACTTCCATCAGCCTGCCGTTAACCGACCATCGGCCCTTTCTACCAGATTTATTTTTACTTATCAATTAACATATTCTTCTTTCTTTTTTCTGTACCGATTCTTGCGCTCAAAGCCTCGAGTGGGATACACTACTGATCACCAAGTACTACGTAAATTAGACGAACGTGGAATGCAGTTCCACATCGTATAATTTCATCCGATTTTCTAGAGGGATTCATAGTGCCAAAACGCTACAACGCATTCTCTGATGAATTGAAAAGGGTCTTTGGCTGCCGGGTACACCGAATCTCCGTTGACGCAGGATTTTCCTGTCCCAACCGGGACGGGACCCTGGGAACCGGCGGCTGCATCTTTTGCGGCGGTAAAGGATCGGGCGCCCACGGCATTCAAGCCGGGGACTCGGTAGCAACGCAGATCGAAGCGGGCAAAGAGGTCATGACCCGCAAGTACAAGGCCAAGCGCTTTCTGGCTTATTTCCAGGCGTACTCCAACACCTACGCGCCGGCGGAAACTCTTCAACGGCTCTATGATGAGGCACTGGCTGTCGACGATGTGGTGGGTCTCATTGTCGGCACCCGCCCCGACTGCCTGCCGCCGGAGACGGTCGCCCTGTTGGGAGGTTACGCCCGAAAAACCTATTTCTGGCTGGAACTGGGTCTCCAGTCGCCTTGGAACCGGACCTTGAATTTTCTCGGCAGGGGGCATGATTTTTCCGCCTTTGAGGAAGCGGTCCGATCATGCACAAGGGCAGGTATCCGGGTCAGCGCCCACGTTATCCTCGGACTGCCGGGAGAGTCGCGGGACGAGATGCTGGGCACGGCAACGGTGTTGAACGACCTGGGAGTCGACGGAGTCAAGATCCACCTCCTCCATGTCATGAAGGACACTCCCCTTGCGGAGATGTACGTCCGTGGTGACGTGCGGATGCTTGATCGAGATGACTATGTGGGGTTGGTCTGCGACTTTCTGGAGAGGCTCCGGCCGGAAATATCCATCCAGCGACTCACCGGAGACGGAGGCAGGGACCACCTGATCGCGCCCCTCTGGTCACTGCAGAAGTTCGAAGTACTGAATGCGATTGATTACGAACTGGAACGGCGTGGCTCCCGCCAAGGGAGTGCCGTAGGAGTCTGTCGGACTTAGGAAATCGAAGCGAAAATTCGGCTGGGCGAGGACAGATTTTGTTGATTTTGCAGGGCAATAGTTGTTCTATTGCCCCAAAAAGCAGCGAAATATGGACCGTCTAGACGGATTTGCAGCAGATTTACCCTAAGTCCGACAGACTCCTAGAGATCAGGGGGTAACGGATGAACCCTTCCGGTAGTGTTCACACCGGAACCGGAGGACGCATTCCCCGCACAATGGCCTGGTACGGCAACGCTTCTTGCAGTGCTCTACGATGAGAGCATGGTACTCGTTGAAAAGCTCGACATCGGCCGGGAGGTTTTCAATGAACAGGTCGCGTACGTTGTCATAGGAAGCCGTGGGGGAGATGAGACCAAGGCGGGAAAAGAGGCGTTTTGTGTAGGCATCCACAACAAAGGAAGGTTTATGCCCGGCGTACAGGAGAATGGAATCGCACGTCTCGGGACCGATCCCCCGCACCAGGAGCAGGTCCACTCGCAACTCCCGCCAGTCGCCTGCAAACATATCCGCCAGGCTTCCCCTCTGTTCCGAAAACAGCCAGGCGATGAAATCCTTCAGTCGAGCGCTCTTGACGTTGAAATAACCGGCAGGCCGAATACATTCCGCCAGCTGCGCGGTGGGGATATCCCGCAACCCCTCCGGCGACAGAAGACCTTCTCTTTTCAGATTGGCGATGGCCTTTTCCACGTTGCCCCAGTTGGTGTTCTGGGTCAGGATGGCTCCTACGCAGACCTCGAAGGGCGTTTCGGCCGGCCACCAGAAGCGGGGACCATAGGCGGCAAGGAGGGTGTCGAATATTTCCAGCAGCACGTTTCTCATGTAGGAGCCTGTCGGACTTAGGAAATCAAAGCGAAAATTTGGCTGGGCGAGGACAGATTTTGTCGATTTTGCAGGGCACTAGTTGTTCTATTGACCAAAAAAGCGGCGGAATATGGACCGTCCAGACGGATTTGCAGCAGATTTACCCTACGCCCGACAGGCTCCTTGGGTGCATTTCGTGTAGTTTCAGTAGTGTCTGGTTTGGCCAGACCTGCCAGGTTTTGAAAACCTGGCAGGTCTTTGTCCGATGCTGATTCTCGACCCTTCGTACTCATTCGGCCTCCGGCGTCTTAACGCCGATCAGTTCCCGCAACCGTTTCGCATCGGCCCGCTCCATGGGGCGGCCGGTGATGCTGCTTTTTGGTCTCTGATGTCGCTCGGACGGGTCATAGACCGTGCATTCGACGACGACTCCGTCATCGTCCAGGTAGAGGTGATAATATTCCCGAAACTCGTTGCCGTAGCGGATGCTTATCGTCTCCGGTTCATAGGGAATCTCCCGCTCTTCCAGAAAAAGCTCCACCTCCTCGGAGGAATCGGCAAACAGGTGCAGGTCGATATCGCTTTGTTCCGTGACCGTCCCGGCCAGGACCGACCCAACCAGATAGGGACGGAATGGCGAGAACAGTTCAAGCCAGGAAAGGGCCAGAAGCCGCAGCCGGAGAAGTCGCTCCGGATGCACATCCCCTTCGTTCATCCGGATAAAACGGGAAAGTTCTTCATGGATTTCGGCGTTGGATGGCAAATGCGAACCGAGCGAGAGGGTCTTTTCCGGGCCGAAGGCTTTGGCAGCCTTGCGCTTGGCATCACGGTATTCCTTGACACCCTCCTCATACATGATGCGGGCGGCTTCGCGGGCGATGCTGAGGCGTATTTTGTCTTCACGCTTCACGGGGGAAACACTCCTTACGGGTCCTTACGGCGGTCATGTTGACACATGCCGTATTCAGGTCCGGCAACTTCCGCTGCCATCCCGGTCCGATCATTACCGGCGGTGAACGATGATCGTTCCTTTCGAAAGCCCGCGTTCCAGAACCCTGCCCAGCCATTTTTTTAGCAAGGTTCTGCTCAGCGGAAAGAGAAAAAAGAGCCCAAGGAAATCGGTAAAAAATCCGGGAGTGAGCAGCAGGATACCACCGGCAAGTATCATCGCGCCGTCCAACAGCCCGGCAGCCGGAAGCCGTCCCGCGGCGAGTTCGTCACGGATTGCCGCGACCGTCCTGAGCCCCTGGGACTTGGCCAGCCAAGCGCCCACCAGGGAAATGACCAGCAGCAGGCAAACGGTCGGCAGGGCGCCGATTACCCTGCCCACCTTTATCAGGAGCCAGATTTCTATAATCGGTACAACGGAGAAGATCAGAAAGAGACGAAAAAGCATAGTTTCCTTACCTTAGGAGCTGTAAATGAATAATATGGTCAAGATTGCGCTCAGATTCAGGTCGGATTTGACAGAACTGATTGAGCCAAACCGCAGACGTAGCAGGACTACGTTGAGGATTTGGTGATTGAAGTTCGGTCAACGATGGCCTGAAGATGAGATGCAAGATGCCCATGGTATTTGTTTGCAGCTCATGAGTCCACATAACAGGATGGCATTTGCACCGCACCGGAACAGAATATTTGATTCTACTGCATTTGTCTGCTAGAAACAGATAAGGACCGTCAATTTTTACCCAGAGACCAATCCGGAGGAATACCATGAAATACCTGCTCAGTATCATGACACTGCTCCCTTTCATCATGCCGGCACCGGTACTGGGTGGCTGCTCCGATGCGGTAACCAATGGCTTTGATTGCTACCGATACGCCTTGCGAGCCGCGCGTGACTCGTCCTGGCCTACCATCCGGGACTATGCAGAAAGATCCCGACTGGCGGCCGAAGATGCCCAGAACAGTGCCGAAGAGTGCGCCTGTTATGAAGCGGAAGTGGAGTTTCAGTCGGCATACCGTCATGCACGGGATGCCGTGAAAGCAGAGAACCTCGAGAAGAGCAAAGAGCACCTGCAACTGCTGCTGCGTGCGGCAAAGGCCGGAACGGAAGCTGCGGAAAGCTGCGGAAACTAATGTCACGGAAAGTCACAGCGATCATCGGAGGCTACCGGAAAGGCAGAATCATCGATACCGCAGTCGACGAAATTCTAGCCGCTGCCGAAGAATGCGGAGCCGAAACAAGCAGAATCTACCTGCGGGACCGTTCTATCGATTTCTGTACCAATTGTCGTGTCTGTACCCAGCAAGAGGGTAGCCGGCGGGGCGCATGCCCCCTCAGCGACGATATGGCCACCATCCTTGACGAACTTGAACGGTCGGACGCAATCATACTGGCTTCTCCGGTCAATTTCGGCACGGTCACGGCAGTCATGAAGAAATTCATTGAAAGACTAGCCTGTTATGCGTTCTGGCCATGGGGCATGGCAAGCCCGCAGAACAGAACAAGCCTCCGGGACAAACGTGCCGTTATCGTGCTTTCTTCCGCAGCGCCAGCCCTCATGATCCGCCTCCTGACAGGCAGCAGCGGACTTCTGAAAAAGACAGCCGGACTTCTGGGGGCAAGAACGGTCGGCGTCCTTGCCATTGGACTTGCCGCACTCCAGGAGAAGCAAGCTCTTCCGGATCGGGTCAGACGAAAAGCCCGGCAGATGGGAAGAAAACTGGGATCATGACTCAGTGTCAACAACCCACACAGAAAAAACTACTGGAGAAAGGGTGCACTTCTTTCTATTTCTCAGCGATCTCCTTCAGTCGTTCCATATTCTGGATGACGACCCGGCTCCCTTTCACATCGATTGCTCCCTCATCCTTCAGTTTCTTGAGCGCACGGGAAAGAGTTTCGCTGACTGTGCTCAGATGCGAGGCAAGTTCGCCTTTTTTGATTTCGAGATCAAGATAGGTTTTGCCCTGGAAGCTGGTTGATTTCTTTGCGGCGAGCTCAATCAGGTATCCCGCCAGTCGACTCGGAACTTCTGCAAAGGTGAGCTCCTCAATCTGACGCGCGAAGCGTCGCACCGAGAGCGACAAGGTGACAATCAGATTCAGAGAGAAACGGGGGTTTCGCTCTAAAAGGCCCATGAAAGCAGCCCGGGGGAAATAGAGGGCCTCGACCTTCTCGAGAGCCCGCCCTTCGGCAGGATAGCGGCCGTCACCGAAAAAAGCGGCTTCGGCGAAGGTCTCCGATGCATAGGCGAAATGAAGCACCTTTTCTTTGCCGTCCGAGGAGATCTTCGACAGCTTTACCGTGCCGGAAGCAAGCAGGTAAAATCCTTCTGCCGCCTCGCCCTCGCTGAAGAGAATTTCTCCTTTGCCAAAGGTACGGGTGGTGGCAATAGCCGCCACTTCCGCAAGATTTTCCTCATTCAGTCCGGAGAAAAGGAGAGACTTTTTCAATACCTTCAGGTAATCCATGGTTCCCCTGCCTTAGGAGCTGTAAATGAATAACATGGTCAAGATTGCGCTCGGATTCAGGTCAGATTTGATAGAACTGATTGAGCCAAACCGCAGACGTAGCAGGGCCACGTTGAGGATTTGGTGATTGAAGTTCGGTTAAAGATGGCCTGAAGATGAGATGCAAGATGCCCATGGTATTTGTTTGCAGCTCCTTAGTCTTGTTTTTTTGCCCATCCAAAATCGGCACGTACACTATCTAGTCGAAAAGATCTTTCTTTCTGCTACCCGTCGGACAGATACGGTACACATCACGGATTGAAACTATATATCAATTTCCGATGATTTGCATAAATTTAATCCCACAGGCTCCTAGCGACAACTTCAGTGCCGCAGCACAGGATTTCGAGTCTTTGCCCGGGGACTGGTTTGTGGTAAAGTTGCTCAGCGAGGTTCATGCATGGCAAAAGACAGCGACATTATAATACTTGGATCCGGTTCCACCGCTTTTGCCGCGGCATTGCGCGCCCAGGCACTGGGGGCCAGAGTGACAATGATCGAGAAAAGCACCCCTGGCGGTACCTGCATCAACTGGGGATGCATCCCGAGCAAAACCCTGATCCACTCGGCCCTGTTCCGGCAGGAAGCTCGACTCGGCGAAGCGCTGGGGGTTGGTACCGCAGTGAACGGAATTGACTGGGGGCGGCTCACCAACCATAAAAACAAGGTTGTCAACGGATTGCGAAAGTCCAAGTATCTCGATGTGCTCCAGGCCGTTCCGAATCTGCGCCTGATCAAGGGTACCGGGCAGTTCATCGGGCCGCAAACCCTGAAAGTTGCCGATGAAGTGCTCAGGTCGGACCGAATACTGGTTGCCACCGGCGGTTTTCCATTGATCCCTAACCTCCCCGGCCTCGATAGTGTCGATTACCTGGCCAGCCGCAGCGCACTCCTACTCAAAAAAGCGCCCACGTCGCTGATTATCATCGGCGGAGGTGTAATTGCCGTTGAGATGGGCCAGATGTTCACCCGTCTCGGAACAAAGGTCCGGATTCTCGAACGTGGCAAACACATCCTTTCCTTCGTGGAAAACGAACCTGCCCTGGCAGTTCAGACAACACTGCAGAAGGAAGGGATACAATTTTTCCTCGGGGGGAAAGTCCTGGAAATAGCGAGGTTCGGGAACTTGGTGGACGTGAGGGCAGAGTACGATGGTCAGCGAAAAACGTTCCGGGCCGAGAAATTGCTGGTTGCCGTTGGAACGGCACCTGCTTCGCGGGGAATAGGTCTGGAGAAAGTGGGAGTGGCAGTGAATGACAGGGGTTTCGTCACGGTGGATGACCAAATGCGAACTACTGCGCCCGGTATCTGGGCAGCGGGGGATGTAACCGGCGGGATGATGATTGCGACGGTCGGAGCCCGGGAAGGTATCGTCGCCGTGGACAACATGCTGAACCCCGACTGCTCCTGCCGAATCGACTACTGCTCACTTCCCATGGCCATTTTCACTGACCCGGAGATCGGAATCGTCGGCTACACCGAAGAATCCGCCCGAAAAGCGGGCTATCGGGTTATAACCAACACCATGCCGGTGTCTGCGATACCCAAGGCCCAGGTAACAGGCCATACCGCCGGGGCAATCAAGATGGTTGCGGAAGAGGGAAGCGGCAGGTTGCTCGGTGTTCACCTCTCGTGCCATCGTGGCGCCGACATAATCAACGAAGCGGCACTGGCAATCCGTTGCCGAGTAACCGTCAGCGACCTGGCCGGCACCACTCACGTTTACCCGTCCATGGCCGAAGGGTTGCGTCTTTGCGCCCAGGGATTCACACGGGACATCAGCAAGCTCTCCTGCTGCGCCGAATAAACCGCGTACCTACACTCAGATTTTAAGAAGCATCCCGCCCCACGACAGCCCACCGCCGAAACCCATGATCATCACGAGATTGCCCTCTTTAATGACACCATTACGAAGATTCTCATCAAGGGCAAGCCCGACGGAAGCCGCGGCGGTATTGCCGTAACGGTCGAGATTGAGAAGGATCTTCTCCGCCGGTATTCCGGTTTTTTTCGTGATCACATCGATGATTCGGCTGTTGGCCTGGTGCGGAATGATAAAGTCCAGCTCGGCAGGACTGATTCCCGCTTTTTCAGTCACCCTGGCAATAAGCTTGGGAATAACATCGGTAGCAAAGGTATACACGCTCCTGCCCGCCATCTTGAAGGTATTTTCCCTGAGGGCAATCGACTCCGGTGTGATCGGCTTGCGGGTGCCGGAAGAGGGAACCTGAATCAGTTCCCAGCGACTGCCGTCGCTCTCGATGTGGGTTGTCAGAATGCCCTGCGGCTCTGTCGAAGCCTCCAGAATCAATGCACCGGCGCCGTCGCCGAAGAGAGGGCTGGTGGTTTTATCCTGCATATCGAGAATCTTCGAGTAGCAGTCGGCACCTATCACCAGAACTCTGCGGTATTTTCCCGACTTGATGAAATTATCCGCCGTCTCGACGGCATAGACGAAACCGCTGCAGACGGCATTCATGTCAAAGGCAAGCGCGTTGGCGGCACCGATATTTTTCTGTACCATGCAGGCAGTCGGAGGAAGGATCATATCCGGCGTGGAGGTTGCCACGATAATGCAATCAAGAGCAAGGGGATCAATCTTTCCACTTTCCAGTGCCTGTAAAGCCGCTGCAGTGGCAAGGTCGGAGGTGGCTTCGTCGGCGGCGGCAAAACGTCGCTCGCGAATTCCCGTTCGGGAAAAGATCCAGGTATCAGCATCCTCGACAAGATACTCGAAAAACTCGTTTTTCACAACCCTGTCCGGGGTTCGCCCACCGGTAGCCACAATCTTTGCATACAACATGAAATATCTCCATACCGTGCAGGTAAAAAACAAGGCCCCATGGCAGGGGCCCTTTTCTCTAATCTTGTAATTTATCCCACAGATCAAGCCGCTTTGTCAAATCATTAGTGGCCAAGAACCCTTCCTGCTTTGCTCACTGACAGCAGCAACAATCATTCTCCCTTCTGTGTTTCTCCGTCCGAACCGTCAGCAAGGAATGCATCCACAATTCCGTACAGCCAGATACAGAAAAGGATGCCCGCAAGCAAGAGAACCGCCGGCATTCGACCTTGCAGGCGTTCAGCAAGGGTGCCAGCATCGATCGTACCGGTGACCCGGACCACGTGCAGAACATCCTGAGCGGCCAGAGCAACCAGAAAGACAAAGATCAGCAGTATAATTGTTACCAGTGCCACCAGTATTCCGCCCTTCACGGTCCGGCCGCGATAGAGCTGCCCGACCCCTGGCAGGACAAAGGCGGAGAGGAGAGCCGCCTTTAAATTTTCCTTCATGCATCACTCCTTCCCGGGATTCGAAATTTCGCTGCCAGCTTCTGAATAATAAGTTGTTGCGTAATTTTTCATTTTGCTAGTATCATTATCCAGTATGAAATCATTCAGCTCAACGCAAAAACGAAGAGAAGCCCTTTCAGCCCTGCTGACCGATCCCTGCGAAGAGGTGCGCATCGCCGCTGCGGAAGCACTGGAGCACCTCGAAGCGATCGGCAGTATCCCTGAAATCCTCGAAGCGCTGAAAAAGGGTGACATCGGGACCAAACTCAAAGCCTTGTATGCCCTCGGCAGAATCGGCGGCGAGCAGGTCATCCCCCCTCTTCTCTACTGCGCTTCCCGACCGGAGGAAGACATAAAATCAGTAGCGATTGAGGTCCTTGGCACCCTCGGAAACGCCAAAGCGCTTCCCGTTCTTATGGAACGGCTGAAAGACCCGAATCCAACCATTCAGGCCAAGACCATCGCCGCCCTGAAAAACTTCAAGGATCCGGCTCTGGTCGCAGCGATCCTGCCTTTTCTGGAAGCCGGAGACGGCCTTCTCGATGCGGAAGCCGCCTGCACCCTGGGACATATCGGTGACGGAATCCTTGAATCGAAAATCATGGAACTGCTCCGTTCCCCCCATCAGCACACCCGGGAAGCCGCGGCACTGGCACTCGGCACCCTGCGTATCACGTGAGGAAGTACCTACTCACCTCAATATTCTTCAGCAGCGGATCAACCAGGGTGACAATGGATGCATAGCGATTCCCGTTCGTCAGGCCAAGGCTCATCAACCGGGGCTTCTCCAGGGTCGTCCCCTGCGCGTCGATGAGTATCTTTACCGCCGCCTCTGTACTTTCCTGGGGATGAGGTCTGACCACAAGCGCGATCTCGTTGGTGTCCAGCCTCACCAGGGTACCTACCGGATAGTCCCCCATCATCTCCTCGAATTTCTGCACCAGATCACTACTCAGTGACGATCCGGAAATCCGCCGCATCATGTCCAGAGCCGCCTTCGGCAGAAGCGGCGAGTTATAGGTGCGAAGGGTTGTGATCGCGTCATAGCAATCCGCGACCGCCAGAATGTCGGCCAACTGGTCAAAACCTTTCTTCCTCGCCCACTCGGGATATCCGGTGCGGTTATACCTGATGTGATGTCCGAGCACGGCGTCCGTCACCCGAGGATGGATGTCCTCCATTTTCCCGACAATTTCCGCCCCTTTTTCCGCATGTTTTTTCATTTCCTCATATTCGTCACCGGAAAGCTTTCCCGGTTTGTTGAGGATAGACTTTTCAATTTTTATCTTGCCGATATCATGGAGCAGACCGGCGGTGTTCGTATCATGGAGTGCGTCCCGGTCCATCCCAAGATAGGCGGCTAGGGCAACGGCCAGGATCCCTACATTGACGGAATGATTGAAGGTGTAATTGTCGTAATCTTTAATCATGGCCAGGCCGAGAAGGGTGGTGTGATCATTGATCGCCAGAGAAACCATGTTGTCAACAACCGCATTGATCCGGCTGCTGGAGGGAATCCTTCCGCGCTCGATATCCTTCATGGTATCCCGGACGGCATTCAACGCATCGAAATAAGTACGGGTAGGAGAAGCTTTTCCATCGTCGGTTGCGCTCCCATCCTGCACCTCGTCGATACCTTGCCGGATGGTTGTGACACCTTTTTTTGACAGCTCTTCGAAAACAAGTTCGGCAGGGAAGTTCTTTCGGGCAAGGAGCGAAGCAAACAGGAACAGGTCGTCGGATGAAACTCCCGGCAATAGGGTCAGGGCATTGATACTTTTACCGATCAATCGCTCGGCAAGTTCCGCAACGGAAGAATTCGGCGCGACAAACAGGTTGCCCTCCAGAAAAAAGACCCCTTCGACCACACCAAGGTGAATCTCGGACTGTTCTCGAAACATTTCACTGAAGATACCGGCAAGTTCTTCCAGAGGCTGGCGTACTGCAGGATGGGCCTGGGGGTAAAAAGCCACCGATTTGACCGAAGCCATCAGCAGCATCGCTGCCCGTTGAGCATCCTGGTGAGTTATTTCAGGCATTATCGTCCCTCACCCCTTTCCCCATCCCTTCCAGCACCGTTGCAGCTGCCCGCCCGATTCGCCCACTCCTTGACGCGGTTTTCTGGAGAAAATCCCGAGCATCTTTTCCCTCCAGGCGGCCGATTGTTTCGAGAGCGAGAATCTTGAGCTCTTCCCAGCGTCCAGGTGCCAGATAGTATCTTTTCTCCACAAGTCGAGACAGCCTGACTAGGGCCCGGAGATCGCCGATCCGTCCAATTGCCAGCAGCGCCTCTTTTTTCAGGGTAACGATCTTACCCCTGAAATCCCGTTCCATAACCAGATCCAGGAGAGGTTGCAGGGCGCTTTCATTCCTGGTGACTCCCAGCCAGAGAATGACCTGCCGCCTGATGGTCCTGTTCTGGTCACGGAGAAGATCGAGAAGAACTGCAGTCGCTTCTCGTCCGCCGATTTCGGCCAGAGAACGGATTGACTCAAGTCGGACCCGGATATCCTCATGATAGGCAGTCAGTACTAAGCCCTTTACGGCATCCCTGCTCCGCATTTCTCCCAGAACCGCCGCAGCAGTACGCACAACCTGCCAGCTGCTGTCCTGCAGGAATGTCAACAGTGGTGTGGTAACCGCGGCAGGACCTGACCGGAGAAGGGCCGTCGTGAGGGCCTTCCTGGCAAATTGGCAATCGGAGACAACAAGTCGGGGAATAACAGCTTCAACGGTCTCTTTCCCCAGATGATGCAGAATAAGATAGACGATCTCCTTCTGTGTAAAACTCTCATCCTCCAGGTGGTCCAGCAGGTGCGCGAGCATTGGCCCACTGGCCAGATCATGAAAAGTCCGCAGAGACACATCTCGCTGCATTTCGCTCCGTGTCGTATCGGCATTCTGGTTCAAAAGACCAAGGAGTACCGGGAACAGCGCGTCAAAATCTCCGGCTTCCGCCAAGGAATGTCCTTTATTCGCCAGCAAACCGGCAAGCTGGGCATAGCGGCTGTCAGCTGTTTCCTGCTCCATCAGCGAAAACAACTCATTCGCGGTCAGATCGTCAATCCGCTCTGGGGGAACATCTTCAAAGGTACCGGAACTTTCCCCCACGGCATTATCAGCAGTTGTTACGTCTCCACTCCCGGTTTCTGCCCCGGTCCTCTCATCTTCTCCGGAAAAAGTCCCTTCTGCGAAGAAAGTTTCGGCAGCTTCACCGGAAGTGCGCTTGGTAAAAACCGCTGAGATATTGATCTCGTTCGCAAGAATCGTCGTGATGCCCAAATGATTGAGAACCTTGGCCACCCCACCTTCGGAAATAATCCGTTGCGGTTCCTGGGCCAGCAGCGAAAGAAAGGAGGTGAAGTCGGAAAAGGTAAGGTCGGGAAGGAAAACCAGGCGCTGGATCTCACGCGTGAAAAGTTCTTTTGCCAGAGACACGGTCATGCGGGTAGTTTCAATACTTTCTTCTCGATCAGTAAAAGAGAGCCCGCTACGATGAACTATCAGAGACAGACCACTCTCGATCATCAGGCCCTTTATTGCCAGATAGGCCCGCTGGAGTATTTCTTCACGAAGCGGGTGGCTTTCCGGGTAGAAGGCAAGAGCCTTTAATGCCTTGTAGAGTTCAGCAAGAGCCGTACCGCTCCCCTTGAGCACACGATCATCAGACTTCGGTGAGGATCCCTTAGTATTTTTTCTTTCCGGCATTTCCATCTCCCGATGGTGAATGGCGTTCTATCCAGACAGGGGAAGTATGTCGAATTTCCTGCACTGCGCGCCGACCGTGGGCCATTCTGCCACAGCATGGTTTACCTCATCCGTCACAAAGGAAACCCGAGGCGTTTTACTGTCTCTGGCGGCGCCAGATCAAAATGGGAAAACTCCATGGTGAAACTACCGCGACCTTTGGTAGCGCTCCGTACTTCAGACATGTAGCCAAACATTTCCGCCAGTGGCACATTCGCCCGGACAATCTCGCCCTCACCCCGGGAGGTAACCACTTCAACCCGGCCGCGCTTTTTCTGCAGCGAGCCGAGAACCTTGCCGGTGAACTCGGCAGGGGCAGTAAGCTCCAGGGACATGATCGGCTCGAGGAGAGCCGAACCGGAACTCCGCAAGGCCATCATCAGACCCCGTTGCGTGGCGGCACGCAGACCGCTATCGGTGGTGAAGCCGGGCTCGAGCGGTGCTTCCATAATCCGCACTTCCATATCCGTCAGCGGGTAGCCAAAAATGCCACCGGCAGAACACGACTGTTCCAGCAAGCTGCCCAACAGCCGGAGCAATTCGGGAGGAAGGGGCGACTCTTCCGGCGAGGGCACCACAACGTGTAAACCCGCCCCCCGTTGCAACGGGGAAAGCCGCAGCAGCACTTCGCCACCCTGCATCTTGCCATCAATTTCGCGACGGAAAACTTCGCGATGTTCGACGACTCGTTTCGGAGTCTCGCGGTAGACAACCTGTGGGCGACCGGTCTTTACCTCCACTCCGAAGTCCCTCAAAAGTCGATCGGTAATGACCTCGAGGTGAAGTTCACCCATCCCGGTCAGGATGGTCTGCCCCGTTTCAGCATCTTCCCGAACCCGAAACGTCGGGTCTTCCCATTGCAGTTTTTCCAGTGCCGGCGGTAATTTCTCCTTGTCTTCGACACCCTTCGGTTCCACTGCCAGAGATACCACGGAATCCGGGATGGAAAGCCCCTTCAGGAGAAGTCGCTGTGTGCTGTCGCAGAGGGTATCTCCGGTCAGAACATCCTTGAATCCCGACACAGCCACAATGTCTCCGGCCGAAGCCTCTACGAGCCTTTCCCGTTTATGGGAATGCATTCGGAAGAGCTGTGCCACTTTTTCGAAACTAGTACGCGTCGTGTTGAAAACCGCTGATCCGGCACGCAGTCGCCCCGAATAGATTCGCAGAAAGGTGAGTTTGCGCCCCTCATCGGAAAGGACCTTGAAGGCCAGTCCGCAGAATGGCGCCTCGGCATCGCAGCGAACGTCCTCCGCAACGTCGGTTCCCGGATGGATTCCAACCGCGGGCGGAATATCGAGTGGTGAGGGAAGATACTCTCCCACCGCATCCAGCAGCGGCTGCACCCCCTTGTTACGGAGCGCTGTCCCCAACAAGACGGGGGAAAGCCGGGAGGCGATGGTACCTTTGCGGATTGCCCGTTGGAGGCGAACCGGTTCCACGGAGATGCCGTCGATAAAATCAGAGAGAATGGTATCGTCAAAATCAGCTGCGGCTTCAATAACGGCCTCTCGGGCGGTGCGGAATTCCTCCTGCACTTCCTGAGGGACGGGAAGTCGCTCCACCGTCATGCCCTGATCCGCCTCGTGAAACAAAAGGAGTTCTTCGGACAGGAGATCAACCACACCGGAAAAGCTGCTTTCGCTCCCATACGGCAGCTGCAGCAGGAGTGGCCGTGCCCCAAGTCTGGTCTTCATCTGCTCCAGCACCGCACGGTAGTCGGCGCCGACCCGATCCATCTTGTTGATGAAACAGATCCGCGGCACTCCGTAGCGGTCTGCCTGTCTCCATACCGATTCGCTCTGAGGTTCCACCCCTTCGACAGCACTGAAGATGGCAACCGCACCATCCAGCACTCGCATGCTCCGTTCCACTTCGATGGTAAAATCGATGTGTCCCGGGGTATCGATCAGGTTGATCCAGTATCCCCGCCAATGACACGTCGTGGTCGTCGCGGTAATCGTTATACCCCGTTCCTGCTCCTGGGGCATCCAGTCCATGACCGCCTGGCCGTCATGCACCTCTCCCATCTTATGGGTCTCTCCGGTATAGAAGAGAATACGCTCTGATACCGTGGTCTTGCCGGCATCAATGTGGGAAATGATCCCGATATTGCGTATGGAATCAAGTGCGGGGCGATCCATCTATCCTCACTGGGTCTAAAGTCCCCCGTATTATACCGGCCAAGACTGCCATGGCAAGGGAAAAGTGGCGGAATGGAATTACTGCCGCGGAACTAACATACCAGTTATCCCTTGATATTACGAGACAAGATAGTCTATTCTTCTCTAATTAGCGAAACTGTCCACTATTATGAAACGGAGTTCGATTACTATGGCGGCAAACCCAGAAAACGAAATATCTTCCAGAAGCAGGCGTCGGAAATCCGGCAAAAGAGTGTTGCCTGTCCTGCTGGTTATACTAGCCATCCTGGCCCTGACCAGCATGGTTGGTTTAGGTGGATACTACCTGTACCTCCTGACTTCCCTTCCGAAGGTCGACCGCCTGGCCGACTACAAGCCACCCATCGTAACTCAGGTTTTCTCCGATGACGGAACCCTTGTGGGAGAATATTACCTGGAACGTCGCACGGTTGTGCCGGTGGACAAAATCCCGAAAAAGCTCATCCAGGCCTTTGTCTCGGCAGAAGACTCTAATTTCTTCCAGCACCAGGGGCTCGATTACCTGGGAATATTCCGGGCTGCACTGAAAAATCTGATGTCCATGAGCAAAAAAGAGGGCGCCTCGACGATAACCCAACAGGTTGCACGGTCCATGCTGCTGACACCTGAGAAAAAATATTCCCGCAAAATCAAGGAAGCGATTTTAGCAAAACGGATGGAAGAAAAACTTTCCAAAGAGGAAATCCTTTATATTTATCTAAACCAGATCTACCTGGGTGGCGGCTCTTACGGAGTCCAGATCGCGGCCGAAACCTATTTCGGCAAGGACGTGGAAAACCTCAATCTGGCAGAGATGGCCATGCTGGCCGGTCTCACCAAAGGACCGGAACTTTATTCACCCATCAAACATCTCGACCGGGCGCGCGAACGCCAGGAGTACGTCCTGCAAAGGATGGTGAAAGAAGGCTACATCACCAGTGCCGAAGCAGAGCATGCCCGCAAAACCCCGATTGTCATCTCTTCCCTCAAGAAAATGAACAGTGACCAGTCCGCATACTTTCTTGAGCACATCCGTATCCAGCTTGTAGAAAAATACGGCGAAGAGCTTCTCTATAAGGGCGGCATGAAAATCTACACCACCATGAATGCTGAAATGCAGAAAGCGGCCCATGAAAACATTCTGAACGGACTTAAAGACGTTGATAAACGGCAGGGGTTTCGAGGCCCGGTCAGCAGGTTGAACCCGGAAGAAGTCGAACTTTTCTGCCGTAAAGTTGAACAGGGCATCAGCACCACCAGCCTCAAAAAGGGTGAGACCTATCAGGGCGTTGTGGTTGCGGTCAACACCGCAAAAGGTGAAATCACCCTACGAACCGGCGACCGAACCGGTACCCTGGGAAAGAAAAACATGGCTTGGGCCGGCAAGGTTCCCTTGCTCAATCGCTATGGAAACAACGAAAAAAACGAGAAAAAAACCATCTCCCTGGGAGCAGTCCTCGAAGTGTCCGTGGTCACCCCGGACCGCAATAAGCAGGGCGCGGTCTTTGCCCTCGACCAGGAACCACTTGCCCAGGCAGCCCTGGTTGCCCTCGACCCGAAAAGTGGTGCCGTAAAAGCGATGATCGGGGGTTACGACTTCCGTCGCAGCCAGTTCAACCGTGCAGTGCAGGCGTATAGAAATCCCGGCTCGGCATTCAAGCCCATCATCTATGCCGCAGCCCTTGACAAGGGAATGACACCTGCATCGATAATCGTCGATGCTCCGATCGAGTATGACGTAACCAGTGAAAAGAGCTGGAAACCGCGCAACTATGACAACAAATTTCGCGGGCCGGTTACGATGCGGGATGCCCTGACCAATTCCATCAATGTGGTAAGCGTCAAGATTCTGGAACACATCGGTGTTGATTATGCTATCCAGTACGCAAAAAAACTCGGCATAACCTCACCACTCTCCCCCAACCTCACCCTTGCGCTCGGCTCATCGAGCGTAACCCCTCTGGAACTCACCTCGGCCTATGCAGTTTTTGCCTCAGGGGGCTTCCGGACAACCCCGTACTTCATTACCAAGGTGGTGGCCGGCGACGGGACAATCCTGGAAGAAACTGAACCGCCGAGAGTACCGGTGCTTGCCCCGATGTCGTCCGCGACCCAGGAAACTTCCGTCGGGCCGGAAAACTACGGGAACGGCAACGTTCGGTCCGCCATTCCGGTCGTTTCTCCGGAAACCTGCTATATCATCAGCAACCTCATGGAAAGCGTTGTAACCAGTGGCACCGGTCAACGGGCACGGGCCCTCGGTCGCCCGGTTGCCGGAAAAACCGGAACGACCAATGACATGAAAGACGCGTGGTTTATCGGCTACGTTCCGCAACTTGTCGCGGGCGTCTGGGTGGGATACGACCAGCAGAGGTCCCTGGGCGCCAGTGGTTCCGGCGGACAGGCAGCGGCCCCCATCTGGACCGGTTTCATGCGTAGTGCCCTGGCGAACATCCCGATACAACCATTCATGCCGCCGGCGGATGTTTCCTTTGTTTCCATCAACTCCCGCACCGGGCTACTTGCCCGACAGGGCCAACCGAACAGCATAATGGAATGTTTTGTGTCCGGGACCGAACCGACGGAGTATGACGAGGAACAACAGCAACAAGTTCCTGTCGAGAAAACAGCACCGGACATATGGCAATAAAGGTAACAATATTATATTGTTACATGCTGCAACTGCAGCGAATATGGCTCAGGTCGCCGCTTCACGGGCACGAGAGGCAGCAAAATGCCCGATTTTGCTGCTTTTTGTCTCCACTAAAAAAATGATTTTCCATTAAATTTACCCTTGCAAACTATCATTTACCGTATATAGTTAGGAAAATTAACCCCAATTTTTAAAGGAGGGCCAGTATGACCAAAGCAGAACTCGTGGAAGCCGTGGCAAAATCTTCCGACCTGACTAAGGCGGCAGCGGAAAAGGCAGTAGGCGCATTTATCAATGCAGTAAGCGCTGCGCTTAAGAAGGGTGACAGGGTAACGCTTGTTGGCTTCGGCAGTTTTGAAGTCGCCACCCGGAAGGCACGTGTGGGCAGAAATCCGCAAACAGGCAAGGAAATCAAGATTGCAGCAGCAAAGGTTCCCAAGTTCCGTCCCGGTAAAGCCCTGAAAACAGCAGTAGCACCCACCAAAAAGAAATAGGGCTGATCGCGACACCGGCCTGCCCGCAGCTTTCGGGCAGGGATCGAATCCTGCGTATAGAGCGGGAATTTTGATGCCAACCGGCATGTACTCTGCGCTTTATGGGAATACGGCTGTGTCACGCTTCCCGGAGAGCCAGTTGCTGACTCCCAAGGCGGTTTGCGGACCCTCAGTTTGACTCATATAACTACCAAAGAATGCCCCGCCTCGTTTTCGGGGCTTTTTTTTGCCGGTCGGTTCTAAGAGACTCGGAACTTACTACTATACCGTTATATATCTCATCTTCAAGCCGGATTTGCCGCTCCTTCAATCGCAAAATCCTCAGCGTAGCCCTGTGCTACGCCTGCGGGTTTACTCAATCAGGAACGACAAATCCGGCCCAAATCTGAGCATAAACTGGTACATCGGTAAATTCCGAGTCCCTTACTTCCGACAGGAAAGAATTCCTTCCTACTCCGAGAATGCACGATATACTGGAAAGACGAAAAATATGCCGCAGTAAGAGAATCTGCCGGACTGGCGAGCCTTTCACTCGGCAATCGCTGTTGCCTCATCCTGGGAAACAGATTGTCTCTCTTAACTGGTTTTCGTCCGGTGTTTCCGGATGGAAACTAACTGGATATGAAACGGTAGAGCCATCATGAATGAGTGCCGTGCAACAAAAGAGTCCGCTTCACATCCCTGGAAAAGACTCACCGTAGCGGTGATTCTCATTACCGCCCTTCTCGCCTTCGCCCTCTTTGTCATTTTTCGAATTCTGCTGACCACCCCGTCAACTGCGAAATATATCAGCCACACCCTCTCCCGATACACCAATCACAAGGTTACCGTGGCCGGGCTTTCAGTGACCGGTGGGACAATCTACCTGAACGGCATCAGTATCGAGAGTCCGCCAGACTTCAGGAACCGGGAGATGCTTTCCGCCCGTTCAATCGCCCTTACCCTTGACGTAACCGGTCTGGCACAGGGAAAGCGAAGCCTGTCCAGGCTGGAAATTGTCGGTCTCAGCGTCACTGCAGAAAAAAATTCAACCGGCGGCTGGAATTTCTCGTCTCTTTTGCAACAATTCACGAAAAAGAAAGAGCAGCCCTCGGCCGAGATTTTCATCAGACGCCTCTCCTTACGGGATGTGTCTCTCAAGATAAACGGTCACACGCTTGATAAATTGGGGTTGACTCTCTCTGATTTCTCCACCAAGGGTACAACGGAATCGAAACTGGACTTCACGGGAAAAGATTCCGCGGGGAATCCTCTTCGGGTCACGGCAGAAGGTCGTATGGGCGACAATCCCGTCTTGCACGCCACGATTGACGCACCGGCAGTCTCCCTTGCGCCGCTCCAGCAGTACCTGCCCGCCACCTCACCTCTCCACCTGACTAACGCACAAGGAAAACTGAAACTTTCCGTGGAGCTGCGCGACAGGCTCGTGACTATCCAGGCAACAGCTGCAGTGAAACAGCTCACCTTTTCTGCTTCAGGTAAAAGCCAGCCGATTGCCGGGAACCTTGGCTTCGAGGCTCGCTACGACACCTCGGCAGACAGTGCGGAACTCTCCCATTCCGTCATAACCGTCGACAATCTTCTGACTGTCAAGGCCAGCGGCTCGATGCAACAGGTCACAAAAGACCGGTTATTTACCCTGCAGCTTACTCCGGACAAAATCGATCTTGGCTCACTCTCCTCCCTGGTTCCGGGACTAGGCCGCAAGGGGATAACCCTGTCCGGAGAAATCTCTTCCCGCGGTCTGCACCTGCAAGGAAACCGTACGGCAGGAATTACCGCCGCCGGTGGTGACCTCTACCTGAGGAAAGTTGTCATTTTTCGGGAAAAACTGCTGATCCTTGACGGGGGGGCCGCCGACAGCTTCCTGAAAAAAACTGCCAAAGGTTGGCTACTTGATGGAAGGATATTCAGCAAAGGCCAAGGTCCTAACTCTCCCCTGATAGAGTCCATCACCACCCCATTCAGCGCTGCGGCAACCGCCCGCTTCAAACCGATCAGTGCTCAGGTACCGACCGTGAACGCGATAATCATGGGGAGACCGGTCAGGGGCTCCTTCCATTACCGTGCTGCTGCGCCAACACCTTTTACCCTCACCTGTTCCGCTACCGACATTCCCCTCACTGCGCTGAACAGGCTCCTTCCCGAAAAGGCATCAGCAAACCGACTCTCTTCAGGGAAATTCTCGCTAACGGCCGGACTTTCCGGTTCAGCCCTGCAAAATTTCAAAGGCACCGCGACCCTTGACCTTCGCGCTGCGTCGGGGACACTATCGAAGAAAATATTCACACTCGAAAAAATGACCGTTCGCTCAAAACTGTCACGAAGAAATGCACATTTTTCAGCTGGCGGTTCCGTGGCCGCATCCGGGGGAAAGTTTGATGGCAAACCCTTTAGTGCTGCGACAGACTTTACCTTGGCGGATCAGGAACTGACTCTCCGAAAAGCTTTGTTCCACAGCAATGGTGACCGGATCCATGCCGACAAGATTACCGGCACATTGCCGCCAAGGCGAGCCGGGAAGGCCACAGGACAGCTCCCGCTGCTTGCCACTCTCACCGGTGCCAAGGTCAGTCGCGGGGACCTGTCCATATCCGGCATCTCCGGACAAATCAACGCTCGCTACGGCACTGCAACCCGTGAACGCACCTTGGCGGGAAAAGCCGACTTTTCCGTTCGTACCTTGACATACCGTAATCAATCACTGGCTTCAGGCACTGGCCTCCTCACCTTCGATGGAAGAAACGCCCGGGCAGACGTCAAAGGGTATTCCTTCGGAGGAGCACTTTTTGCCCGCATGCAGACCGAGATTTTTTCCAAAACCAGGGGCATCTCCTTCTCTGCCCGTCTCCAGAAACAGAAACTCGAACAGCTAGCCGGACTTTTGCCGCGAAAAACGACGCCGTTCATCTCGGCCGGAACTGCCGACATCCTCCTGAATGGCACCTATCTGCAGCAAACCGGTATTGAAGGCTCTCTTGCGGTAACCGGCCATGATATCACCCTGGAAGACTCAACAGGAAAAACCCTGACCTCCGGAATCAGCGCCAATTTCGACGCGCTGGTCCGCGGGCATAATCTGACCCTGAAGGAAGGCCTCCTGCGGCATAGCGGGGGACCGTCCCTTCGGGTCGAGGGAAAAGTCGAGCGTTTTGCCTTTGCCGACAGAAAGGGAACCCTGTCCTTTTCCATGCCCACGACCACCATCAATTCGCTGCTTGACGCTTTTGCCAATGCTCTGCCCCGAAGTCTTCAGGAGGCATCCTGCGAAGGCTCCGGTTCCCTTGCAGGCTCCGCAGAGCTGCTTGGTACCAGCGGCAGGCTCAACGGGAATCTCGCACTGGCAGCGGCATCCTTGGAAATTCCTTCCCAGAAAATCGCCGTTACCGGAATTGAGGGCACAATCCCATTTTCACTGGAATTTCCCCGGCAAAAAACGGCACCGGAGCCCGCACCGCTCAGGTACAGCAGAGAGAATTACCCCAAGTTGGTGGAGGCCCTCAGCCATCCCAACGGTTCAGGCAGTCGCATCACAATCGGCACGAGTCGCTACGGAGCACTGGAAACCGGCAAAATTTCACTACTCCTCACCGCGACTAACGGAGTCATGCGAATCTCTCCCATCGAGGCAGCGCTCTACGACGGGACGCTCATCGGCAACGGCTATCTGATTTTGAAAGACACGCCGGAATACGGGGCGAATATCCTGCTCAGGGACGTAAGCCTCAAGCATCTCTGTGACTCCTTTCCGTCCATACAAGGCTACATCACCGGCAGGGTCGACGGGATCGTGAGCCTGAAGAATGTGCAGGGCGGACTGAAGCAGCTGACAGGCTACGTGAACCTCTGGACACGCTCCGGCAAAGGGGAAAAAATGATGGTCAGCAAGGAGTTTCTCCAAAAACTGGCCGGAAAGAAGCTGCGGGGTTTCTTTTTCCAGAATGATCGCCCCTATGATAACGGGGAGATCAGCGCTTTTCTCCTGAACAACTACCTCACTTTCGAAAAACTCGACATTTCGCACACCAACTTCCTCGGCATGAAGGATTTAAGTGTTTCCGTGGTAGCGGTGCAAAACCGGATATCCCTCGACCACCTTCTTGAATCAATCCGTAACGCAGCAGCCCGGGGCAAAGGAGGAGATCAGAGTGCCCCACCTATCCAAACTGACTTGAAATGGCTCGAGTAGCCGCGAACGGAAGCGGTAATTCTTCAGCGTCTGCTGTCTGAAAGTGCCGGAACTTAGGAGCTGTAAATGAATAACATGGTAAAGATTGCGCTCGAATTTAGGTCGGATTTGACAGAACAGATTGAGCCAAACCGCAGACGTAGCAGGGCTACGTTGAGGATTTGGTGATTGAAGTTCGGTCAAAGATGGCCTGAAGATGTGATGCAAGATGCCCATGGTATTTGTTTGCAGCTCCTTAGGAAGAGTTTTTACCGGCTTTGTTTCCCTCACCGGCTGTGGTATATTTTGCCATATAAACTGGTTTCCATCCGGAAACAATCCTTTTTCGCCCTGACAGCGTCAATCAGCGGTCTTGTTTGTGCGACATACAGTAGCACGTCTCCGCACAATCCCTTGATTTCCTTATCAGGACAAAAAATTCCTCGTTTCCGAATAGGAAACTTCAAGTTTCTCATCCGTAGTTTTCGGATGGAAACAAACCAAGAAAATGGAGGTTGTCATGAAAAAAGCTCTCACCCGCTGGGTCATTGCAGCAGCAACGGGACTTTTGGCCGCGTGCGCGTTTATCACGGTCAATGTGTACTTTCCTGAGAAAGACGTAAAAAAGGCCTACCAATCCCTGGACGAAATGCTCCTGAAGCAGGAATCCAATAAAGAGTTGCCGCCCGGATCCGAGCAACAAAAGCCTGCCGAAAAACCGCTCAGCTTCATTCCTTCCATCAGTTTTGCCGGCACGGCATGGGCTCAGGATGATCTGGCTGACAAGCTGGCAGCAGAACTTTCCGCAATCCCTGAAGTGCAACAGGCATACAGCGAGATGCGTGCCCGGCTTCCCCAGTTGAATGCACTGCGTGACAGCGGAGTGGTCGGCGAAGCGAGCGACGGAAGAATTGCTCTTCGCGACCAAACCAAAGCGGGGAGTGCCCAGGCAATCGTTCAAGCAGAGAACAACAACCGCAAGACTGTTATTGTCAACATGGCAAAAGCGATCCTGCGGATAAACAAACAACCGGAAACAAAAGATGCCTTGAATCAGGTACTAGCCAAATCAGCGGCCACGTATGCTGACACAAAGCGCGAAGAGGCAAAGAGCGGTTGGTGGATTCAGCTGGCCAACGGACGCTGGGTTCAAAAATAACGACAGCACAAAAAAAGAGCGAGGCCTGTACTTCAGACCTCGCTCTTCTTATTTCCAATTAGGCTCCTGGTGTTCGAGCCAGCTAAAACTTGATTTTCCGCCAGATTTCGATGACTTTCCCGAAAATTCGCGTGTTCCTTTCCAGTCGGAAGGGACGATACAGCGGATTGTCAGGCGAAAGAAGTACCTCATCGTCCCTCATCCGGTATCTCCGCAGGATTGTTTCTCCCCACAGGTTGTTCAACAGCACGATATCACCGGTGGAAAAATTGTCATGTGCCGTGAAAATGACTATGTCGCCATCGTGGACAGTTGGCGCCATGAAATCTCCGTAGAAGATATACGCATAACATCCCTCCGGTATCCCGGGGAGAGAGATACGATCATAGATGTCCTGTTCTTCAATACCCTCCGGAAATTCCGGCGGCACCCTCTTCAGGAGGGGTATCGTCGAAGCGACCAACCTGTCCAACTCCTCCTGAGGGAACACTTTCCGGGAAACCTCACCGCTCCCGGTAAAAAGCCACTCTTCATTTATCTCATAGAGATGGCATAGCGCAATCAATAGAGTGTCGGAGGGAAGCTTCCGGCCCCGCTCCACATCACTGAGGAAGCCTTGCACGATTCCGAGTGATGACGCAAAGAGCTTTTGCGTGAGACCGCGGGAGAGACGAATCTCTTTAATTCTCGCCCCTATCTCTTCGTGATTTTTATTGCTTGACATATTATTTCCTAGAGATAAAATGAACTATATTGCTGCAAACTGCAAAGAGACATCACCACTCTGCTTTCTATGCAAACGGAGATTCGGGTAACCGAAATGCGATACCGATGAAAATTCGAAATCTTGAAAGAACCGCCCTGTTCAAGATCCTCGTGCGCCACCTCGGCTGCTACCGGGGAAGCCCGACAAGCAAGGAACTGGAACGAATGGCGGAAATCCGAGGCCGCATGCTCCTGATTATCAGGATGCGCTGGATTCTGCTCGTCACGGTGTGCGCTTACGTGCTGTATGCAGGGAGCCTGCTACTTTCATCCCACCCCGGACACTCTGCCGGCATTTCCCTGCTTGCCGTGCCTTTCGGCACCCTCCTGGCAGCGATATCCTACAACATCTTGTATCATGTATTTTACCGTGAACTGAGCCACTTTGCCCTGGTCAACCATATCCAGATTTTTTTGGATATCCTCGCCACATCGATCTTGATTCATTCTTGTGGCGGCATTTTCAGCCCATTCTGGGCCATCTACCCATTTCTTATTCTGGAAGCATCCCAGCTCCTGGAGCGCAGGCGGGACGTCTGGTTTTTTTGCATTACTGCGATAGTGGCTTTCGGCATGCTCGGCGTTCTCGAGACCGGGGAGTATCTGAAACCGCCAGCCAATCCCTTTATCAGCGGAGATCTGCAGAAGAATCCGCTGGACGCCCTCCTCCTGTGGTCATGGACCACAGGCATGATCGTCGCAATGACGCTGATTAGCTCCCATGTCGTACGGGTCAATCGCACCAGAGAAAGCACCCTGAAGCAGCTGGTAGTAAAAGATCAGATGACCAAATTATACAACAGAAGCTATTTTTTCAAGGAACTTAACAGTGAAATCCAGCGTTCAATTCGGTACGATCATACATTTTCCATCGTTTTTCTCGATATTGACCACTTCAAGGAATTCAACGACACTTTTGGACACCTGGAAGGAGACAGGCTTCTCAAGGAACTCGCCGGAATATTGCGCAGAAACGTCCGCCGGCGCGAAACAAACCCATCCTATGATATCGATGTCCCCTGCCGGTATGGCGGAGAGGAATTCGGCATTATTCTGCCGGAAACCCCCGTTAGCTCATGCGGGACAGAGCACCTTTCGCAGGGAGAGATGAGCGCCGCCGCCTTTGCCGAGAGGATACGGAAGGACATCGAGTCCATGACGGTTCAGGACACCAGAATTACGGTAAGTATCGGTATCGCCGCATTTCCACAGCATGGAGTTACTCCCGACGGGTTGGTTAAAGCCGCAGACGATGCCCTCTACGAGGCAAAGAAAACCGGAAAAAACCGCATTGTCATCGCCGGACAAAAACCTGCAACCTAAAACGGAATATCATCATCCGGATTGAACACCGGCTCTTCGTACCCCTGGGAACTTCCCGATCCGGCATCATCGGAACTCCTACCCGAACCCTGACGACCGCCGCCTTCGCCTTTAGCGCCGAGCATTTGCATTTTATCCGCTACGATTTCGGTAGTGTACCGGTCACGGCCATCACGGTCCTGCCATTTTCTGGTCTGAAGGCGCCCCTCGATATAGACGGTTTTGCCCTTGGCGAGATATTCACCGGCTATCTCCGCAAGCCTTCCCCACAGGGTAACGTTATGCCACTCTGTCTTGTCTTCCCATTCGCCGCCCTTGTTCTTGAAACGCTCACTCGTAGCGAGAGAAAAACTTGCCACCGCCGTTCCCGAGGTGGTGTAACGAACCTCCGGGTCTTTTCCGAGATTCCCGATCAACATAACCTTGTTGAGACTTGCCATAAACCTGCTCCTTATCGTGTCAGTGCGCAGTAATGAATTGCCAGTTCAGCACTACCTGCCAATTGATTTTTGAACGGTCGAATAGTACATCAAGAATCGCTTCCAGGCAAAGGGATTGTTACCACCATCGAAAAATGCCTTTAAAACGCAAGCGATGCTGTTCCTGGCCAGGTGGGGAGGGAAGAAGAAAGCCTCCGGCGATTCATAGCAGGGCACCCATGACAACAGGTATCAGGGCGTTTCCGGAAATCCCGCCGGCAGCGGGGCCCGGAGCGGTGCGGATACTGATCGGCGTGTGGGAACCCCTAACGATTCCTAGGAGTCTGTCGGACTTAGGAAATCGAAGCGAAAATTCGGCTGGGCGAGGACAGATTTTGTCGATTTTGCAGGGCAATAGTTGTTCTATTGCCCAAAAAAGCGGCGAAATATGGACCGTCCAGACGGATTTGCAGCAGATTTACCCTAAGTCCGACAGACTCCTAGTCACGGAGAAACGATAAACGTATCCGGATAGCCGTTGCGGGCGAGGGCCCCTCGTGCCTGTTCCGCTGCTTCGCGGGACCGGAACCGGCCGGCATGGACCCGATAGAAGCGGCCCTTGCCGATCTCCACTTCCCGAACCGTGGAAAAGGACAAATCCTTTCGCAGCCGCTCCGACAGTTGCCGGGCAGTTTCCGGATCAGAAAAGGAAGCTACCTGCAGCGTATAGATTCCACCTGTAACCGGCGAGCGGCCAAGTGGTGGTGAACCAGAACTTGACGATATAACTTCGATTATCACCGGCGCCACGCCGCGATCGACAATATCCAGCTCCCGGGCCGAATGGTAGGAAAGATCCACGATCCTCTTCGGGACAAAGGGACCCCGGTCATTCACCCTGACGATCGCCTGCTTGCCGTTCAGTTTGTTGGTGACCCTGAGGTAACTTCCGAGGGGAAGGGTCTTGTGGGCGGCAGTCGGCTGATACATATCGAATGTTTCGCCGTTGCTGGTGGGTCCACCGTGCTCCTCCGCGCCATACCAGGAGGCCAGCCCCTCCTCCCGGTACCCTTCGGCGCTCATAAGCGGGACGTACCGTACGCCATCCACGGAGTAGGGCCGCTGCCAGGGACGTTGCCCCGGTGACCCCTGCTCGACGATGACCCTGTGGCCGGTGGTTCCGCAGGCGGCGAGCAGGGAAAAAAGTGCGATTAAGATTAATCGTCGTATGCTCATGGGGCGTAGTATAAGGCGCACAAGGAAAAAATCAATGGCAAAATCAGCGCCCGAGATTCTCCACAGGTGCCATGCTGCACAGATTTCGTGGAGTTAGTGTACCTGAAAAAAAACCCGCGCCCACAGGCGGCACCTCCGGAGCACTTCCCCTTCATTCAATTGCTTGCACTACCTCCGGTTCTGCGTTACAAACGATCGAGACGAAACACTGCCCCTCTCCATCCCGACAACGGCAGCAACGAAAAGGAGCCTTCACATATGGCGATCGACGAAGCATTCAACAACACGGTTCAGTTCTATGACGACTGGATCCGCAAGGCGATACCCGGTTATTCAGACCTGTTCACCGTTGCGAAGGAGCTTATCCCCTTCGCTCCCACTGACAGCATCGATGTCCTTGACCTGGGTGCCGGCACCGGCCTCTTTTCCCAACAGGTGCTGGAAAAGTGCCCAAAAGGTCGGTTCGTTCTCTACGACATAGCCGGAAAGATGCTGGATGTTGCCCGGGAACGTTTCCGGGACACTCCGGACCGGTTCCGCTATGTGACGGCAGACTATCGTTCCTTGGGCGATGCCGGGTCTTTCGACCTGGTCATCTCAAGCCTTTCCATCCATCACCTGGATGATCGCGAAAAACAGGATCTTTTTCGACAGGTATTCGAAGTGCTCCGGAAACCGGGTGTCTTCATCAACATCGATTTGATAAAAGGGCCAACCCCGTATCTGGAAGAATTCTACTGCAGCGACTGGTATGAAAAGATGCGCCGGGCAGGCGCACCCGATGAAGAGGTCCGGGCCGGCATCGAACGACGGCTCGCCTACGACCAGGATGCGCTGATGGAAGACCAGCTCCGCTGGCTGCGGGAAGCCGGATTCAGCGATGCCGACTGCGTCTACCGCAACTACAAGATGGGGCTGTTTCTCGGAATGAAACGGATCATAACACCGTAATGATGACCGCCTGACCTCACCCCCACTCCTCGCATGACAGGAGAAAACACCATGCACCTATGGCATTTCATCGTTATCCTCAGCACAGGCATCGCCCTCGGCATCATCCTTCATCCCCTGGCGCGGATGATCGAATCGGAGGGAATCGACCAGTTCCTCGATTCCCTTGCCCGGACAGTTACCGCACCCTTCACCTACCTGGGCAGAACGTTCGGCCGCAAATTCGCCTCTCGAAGAGCGCTGAAAGATACCAGGGAAGCGACTACCCGGCAGGTCGACCCGCGGGAGCAGCAGATCAGCGACACAGCCCAGACCATCCGGGGACTGCTGCTCAGCCTTGCCAGCGCCATCCAGCGCACTGACCAGGCAGCCAGCGATTCTTCCCAGACCTTGGGCGATGTCCGGAATACCATCGACCACATGGCCATCCCCGATGACCTCAGGGAAGTCCATTCCCAGCTGCTGACGGAAATCGATCGGGTAATCTCCAGCAACAGCACCCTCAAACAGAAACTTTTTCACTCCCGAGAGATTCTTGCAACTCAGCGTCAGCAGATAGACACCCTAAAGACAGAAGTGCGCATTGACGGCATGACCCAGCTTGCCAACCGGACCTGCTTCGACGAGAAACTCCTGGAAATGGTTCGCCTGTGGGAGTGCTACGGAGACGCCTTCACGCTACTGATCATTGATGTGGACAATTTTAAAAAGATCAATGACACCCATGGACATCCGGGCGGCGACCGGGTCCTGAAAGGGATCGCCTACAAAATCAGAGCGACCCTCCGCGCCACCGACTTTGTTGCCCGTTTCGGTGGCGACGAGTTCGCGGCAATCCTCATGAAGAGCACGGCAGCCGCTGCTGCCGCAGCTGCCCAAAAAGTCTGCCGACAGGTTCGGGACAGCAGGTTTTTTCTCGACGGCGAAGAAGTAAGAACGAGTCTTTCCATCGGTGTGGCCGAGATTGCTGCCGGCGAGAACGCAGAACAGCTGCTGAAACGGGCCGACAAGGCACTCTACCGGGTCAAGGAAGCCGGCCGCAATGATGTCATGGTCGCGGAACCACCGGCTTGATTGAAAGACAGAACCCATGACCCCGAGAGACGATATGAAGTTTCAGGAACTGCGGCCGGAGATGGCCGCGGCGGCGGCAGCCCTGATCGGCGAAGCCATGAATCCCGACGAGGGAACCTGGGCGCGGGTGACCATCGAGCGGCATTTCGGGTTGCGGGCAAAAGGCATTGAAGACGGGCGGCAGTACTTCGTACTGCTGGCGAATGAGACGCTGGTGGGGATTACCGGACTGCATCATTACGAGTGGGGGCCGGACGAAAACGTCTGGCTCGGCTGGTTTGCCGTTTCCCCGAGGTTGCAGGGACACGGTTTCGGGGTCAGGCTGATGGCGGAAACGGAGCGGGCGGCACAAGCCAGCGGCTATCGAAAACTGTTTATCGAGACTTATGATTCTGCCACGTTTTCGCGGGCCATCCGCTTTTACGGCAAGGCCGGTTTTCGGAAAGCCGGAGTGATCGAAAACTATCTCCCGGACGGCTCCGCCATGCTGGTATTCCTGAAAGAATTGTAGCAAGTTGCTGAAATACCGGCGGGATCCCCCTGCAGACTTTCTCAGCACAGACGATCTTCCTACTCCTCTTCCCCGAGAATACTGTCGTACACCTTCCGCACTCCTTCGGTAATCCTTTCATAGTCAGCCATAAGCGCCTCGCCCGGATTCCGGAGTTTCTCCTCATAGCCCAGTCGTCGGGCCAGCTTGTTCAGGTAGCTTTTCGATCCGCCCAGGGCATTCATGGAGTAATCGTTGATAATCCGCAGCCGGTTTTCCAGATGACGGAGAAAGGTGTAGCCGTCGTGAAGGGTGAGGAAATCTTCCTCCGAGAGGAGAGACGCGCTACGGATGGCCTTCAGGGCATCGAGCGTCGCGGCGCTCCTGATATCCGGACAGTCACGGCCGAACTTCAGCTGCAGGTACTGCACGATAAACTCCACATCCACCATGCCGCCGCGACCGGTCTTGATGTTGTAACTCCCGAACGTCTCCCGCGCCAGTTCATGCTCCATACGCATTCGAAGACGATGGATCTCCCGCCGCACATCCTCATCCGCCCCGCTGCCGTAGACGGTCTCGCAGATGACCTTTTCAATACTCTCCCGGAGAGGCCCTTCACCATACACCACCCTCGCCTTGGTCAGGGCCTGCCGCTCCCAGACATGCGCTTCCTCGCGATGGTAGGACGCGAATGATTCCAGCGACGTGACCAGCGGACCGGCATTCCCCGACGGACGGAGACGTGTGTCGATTTTATAGGCATACCCTTCCCGGGTGGGAATGGAAAGGATCGAGATGATTTTCTGCCCGAGCTTGGCAAAATACTCATGATTGGAGATGCGGCGCTCGCCGTTAGTGGTCCCTTGATAGTCATAGACATAGATGATGTCCAGGTCCGAATGGTAGTTGAGCTCCCCTCCCCCGAGTTTGCCCATGCCGACCACTACGAAGTGTGCCACACGCTCGATACCCGCCGCGTCGAGAAAGGTTGGAACCCCGAAACGGGCAAGCTCCCGCACAGCGATCTCGGTGGCGGCGGAAAGACATGTTTCAGCAAGGGTCGTGAGTTGCCCGGCGATCTCCGACTGGTCCAACTGGCCGTAAATGTCATGCGTGCCGACGCGCAGGAACTCCTCGTGGCGATACCTGCGCAGGATATCGAGGCTGCTTTCAAAATCGTCCGCATGGGACAGGAGGGTCGCCAGCTCAGCCTTCGACTCGGCAAGATCTTTCCGGGCCGAGAAAGAGCGGGTAACCATGGCATCGAGGAGTTCCGGAGCCAGAATGAAGATCTTTGACAGAAATTCAGACATGCCGAACAAAGGAATCAGCAGCTTGGCAATCTCCCGATTTTCCGCCAGCAGCGAATAGAAACTGGTTCTCGCTCCCACCGCCCGGAGAAATTTTTCCAGGTTGGCAAGGGCCATGTCCGGATCGGGCGAGGCGATAATCTCCAGAAAGAGATACGGTGCGATCTCTTCCCGCAGCCTCCGGTTGCGAGGCGCGAGGTGGGAGCGTGGCGGGCCATCCCGCAGCAGCAGCAGATTCTGGTAGGCCGGTTCGACCTCTTCAAATCCACGCTCCGCCAACATATCCTTAACCAGGTCTGCATCGGCAGTGGGGTCGAAGAGGAAAGATATCTCCGGGTCAACTTCCTCTTTTCGCTTGTCGCGGGAGAGAAACAGGTCGCCGTAAATGGCGGAAACCCGCTGTCGGTGGCTTTCCAGGTTCTCGCGAAAAGCGGCAAGTCCGCCCTCGCCCAGATAACCGCAGCGACGGGCCAGGAGAGACATCTCCTCATCTCCGGCAGGAAGGCTGTGTGTCTGCCGTTCATTCACCACCTGAATCCGGTGCTCAACAATTCGGAGAAAACGGTAAGCCTCGCTCAAGGCTTCGCTATCCTGCTCCGAAATGATATGGGCATTTTCCAGGTCGTTCAGGGCTTGCAGCGAATTCCGCTGGCGCAAGGCGGCATTCTTGCCGGCGAAGACCAATTGCAGGGCCTGAATAAAAAACTCGATCTCCCGTATTCCACCCCTGCCCAGCTTGATGTTCTCTTCCCCGCGCCGTGCCAGGGAGGTGTCGATCTTTTTCTTCATCGACATCATGTCTTCGACCAAGGTGTAGTCCAGATACTTCCGGTAGACGAACGGCTCAATCATCCGCAGGAACTCTTCGCCCAGATCCACCGAACCGGCCACCGGCCAGGCCTTCAGCATGGCCGACCTCTCCCACGATTGACCCCACGATTCGTAGTAGATCTCTGCCGACCGCAGGGACAGGGCCAGATCGCCACTCTTACCCTCCGGCCGCAATCCCATGTCGACCCGAAAAACGAAACCGTCTTCGGTCACCTGAGACACGACCTTGCTGATCATCTCGGCAAGCTTGGCGAAAAAGGCATGGAGGGAAATCCGACCCTTCAACGAACCGTCAGGCAGCGGTACCCCGGCCGTTTCCCCGTCGTCGGATGAGTAAAAGTAGATAAGGTCGATGTCCGACGAAAAGTTCAGTTCCCGGCCGCCCAGCTTTCCCATGCCGAGGATGACCAGATCGGCCTCTGCTTCCCCGTGCTGGTTCCGCATCAGCGGTGCGCCATGGTCACGGACCTGCATGCGTCGACAGGCTTCATAGGCAATTTGCAGCGAAGCGGATGCCAGGTCGGCCAGTTCCCCCATCACCTCTTCGAGGGGAGCCAGACCGTTCAGGTCCCGGGCCGCAATCCGCAGAACCTCGGCATGCTTGAAGCGGCGAAAAATGGGAAACAGCTCCTTGTACTCGGTTGTTTCCGCTACCAGGTCCCGGAGAGACGCGACGGTTTCGTGAAATGTCTTTGCCGTATCGATCGCACCAAGCACGAAGAGATCGTGCAGACAGGTGGGACAACGGAAGAAGATTGAAGTGAGGAATGGTGAAGAACCGCAGAGCACAAGGAGCTGTGAACGGCGTAGCGGGTTCCCGCAGACGAACCGCAGATCATCCCGACCAACCACGCCGGAGATCCGCTCCAGACTGTTGAGAGCCTGATCAGGCGAGGGGGTGTGAAGGGCGTCTGCGGCAATCTCCGCCAGCAGATACGGGGAAACGAAGGCGGCCAGAAATCTCAGGTTGGCAACAGAACGGGCCGGGGTCGCAAACCCGCGGGAGGCGAGAAGTGACTCAAGGCGCTGGTTGCTTTCTTCCGACTCGCCATGAGCCAGGCAGTCGCGGAATTCAGCCACCAGGCCGGCGCGGTCCTTCATTTTCCCACCATGTCACGAATGCGACGGCGGAAGTCTCCCGACAGCACGCCCTTCTCGGTGATAATACCGGTAATGTAGCGTGCCGGGGTCACATCGAAGGCCGGGTTGCACACCTTGACCCCGATCGGCGCCACGGAAAAACCGGCCAGGTGCGTCACCTCACGGGAGTGTCGCTCCTCGATGGGAATAGCGTCACCGGACTCGAGGGAGAGATCGAAGGTGGACAGGGGTGCGGCAACGTAGAAGGGAATCTTGTTTTCCTTAGCCAGCACCGCCACGGAATAGGTGCCGATCTTGTTGGCCGTATCTCCGTTGGCGGCAATGCGGTCGGCACCCACCACACAGCAGCTGATCTCACCCTTTTTCATGAAATAGCCGGCCATGGAGTCGGTGATCAGGGTGACCGGGATGTTGTCTTTCATCAGTTCCCAGACGGTCAGCCGTGCACCCTGGAGCCAGGGGCGGGTCTCGTCGGCAACGACCCGGATGTTCTTGCCCTGTTCATGGGCAGCCCGAATGACGCCAAGGGCGGTACCGTAGCCGGCCGTTGCCAGACCACCGGCGTTGCAGTGGGTGAGGACCGTGCTCCCCTCCCTGATAATGGCGGCACCGTTGGCGCCGATCGCGCGGCAGATGCGCTGGTCCTCCTCCTCGACAGCAATGGCCTCCAGCCGGAGGATCTCCCGGATGCCGTTCAGGCCCCGTTCCCGGTTGGCCTCAGCCACCCGCTTCATCCGTTCGATGGCCCAGAACAGGTTCACCGCCGTGGGACGGGTTGCGGCCATCACGTCGCAGATATTGGAAAGCTGCTGAAAAAAAGATTCCTCGGTATCGGCAATGATTTCCCGCGCACCCAGCGCAATCCCCATGGCAGCGGCCACACCGATGGCCGGTGCCCCACGGATCACCATGCCGCGGATCGCCTCGGCCACGCTCTTGAAATCGCTGTACTCGTTGTAGACTTCCTCGCCGGGAAGCTTGGTCTGGTCCAGCATCACGACCTTGTTATCACGCCATTCTATGGTTCGAAAAGACACGGAAAATGCTCCATTTTGTACTCGTTGGATTTTATAACCGGGAAGAGCTGCAGTTTCCAATCGTACCATAAGGATGGTTACTTTTCAATTTGAGTCTCAGCTTTCCTGCCACTATCCACAGAGTCCGGGAATTCGCCGCTGGATCGTCCCCTGACCGGCCCTGCATCCTGTCCCGACCCAGGTTTAAACAATTTCATGGTATTTGGTTTTTTGTTTTGGTACACAGGTTGGAACAGGCAGTCAATTCACCGGACAGGTATACCTGAAAAAATGAAATTTCTTCTCGCGGTTGATCTCGGTTTAAAAACCGGCCTCGCTCTCTACGGAGAAGACGGTAAGCTGATCTGGTACCGGTCACACAACTTCGGCACCACCGAGCGGCTCAGACGGGGCGCCCACGGGATCTTGAAAGAGATTCCCGGACTGGCCGCCCTGGTTATCGAGGGCGGCGGCAATCTGGCTGTGGTCTGGGAAAAAGAGGCCGGGCAGCGCGGCCTTCTCGTCCGGCGGATTGGTTCCGAGGTGTGGAGGGAAACGTTTCTCTTCCCACGGGAACGGCGGACCGGACCGGAGGCCAAGAAACACGCCGGAGAAGTGGCACGAAGGATCATCGACTGGTCGGGTGCCGCACGTCCCCCGGCACTTCGGCACGATGCGGCAGAGGCGATTCTGATCGGGCTGTGGGGGGTGCTCAAGTTCGGCTGGCTGCCCTCGCTCCCGTTAGAGTTACGGCGCTGAGGAAGGTAGAAATTTATACTTCCGATTACTATAGATAACCCTTGAAATGCAGTTCCATAGGGGCGCGCTTGTTCTTGATTGGGGCGCGTCCTTTTTTTCCGAATTTCCCAGGAACTTGCGGATAAAAATTACCCATTGCTGCTCTGCCTGTGTCGAACCAAAACCTTGGCAATTTCGATAAAAAGCGGAATGTCATCTTCGTGCAACTGCTTCAGGACCGAGAAAAGCCCACTCCACTTTTCTTCCTCGGCGTGATAGTTCCTCTCGGAGACTGAAACGTCACAGACCACCGACACCGATTCATCAGGGAAGAAACTGCTGACAGGTACGGAGAGGGCTTCACTTATCTTGATCAGGATCTTGAGGGACGGCAGCTGCTCTCCCCTCTCAATCTTCCCTATGTAGGTATAATCGAGACCTCCAGGTACTGTGGCCGCGAGACCTTTCTGGGTTAATCCCTTATCAATCCTCAGCCTCTTTAACCGCCTGCCTATCGCGCTTTTCAATTGGAACACCCCTGCAAAGGCCGTCAGTAATTCTCCTAATTCCCTTTTAGAAATCAAGCACATGTATAAACCTATTTCAAAATGATGTCAAATCCATTGAAATAGGATAAATATTCCATTAACACTTGACAATGTTGTTTATGTGTCTTATTTTTGGAGTGCTTCAGGGATAGGGCATTCATGGACAAGTTAAGCGTGCTGGCTGAATTCGAAAAAATTGCCGTTAGGGAAAATCTGGAGGACGATGCTTTCAAACTCTTCCTGCTGCTACTCGTCTATTACGACAGTGAGAAGCAGTACGGGGAAATCTCACGAGGCGTCATTATGACCTCACTCGGCAAGTTTTTTCCCTTGGCTTTGCTAAGCCGAGCCTTTCGGCGTCTCGCAGCTCTCGGGCTGATTGAAATTGTATTGCCGCCCCATGGGAAAGTTGCAAAAAAAGATTCAATCATGATTTACAGAATACCGCTCGCAACAACAGTGCGGGGGTAACCAGGGAGAAAACATGGAAGGAAAAGGTGTGCTTATCGTTGACGACGAACCGAGAATTCTGAAATTAGCGATGTCTTTTCTAGAACGGCGAGGTATGGAGGTAAGTTGTGCAACATGCGGTGAAGAAGCGCTTCGGCTGGTGAATGAGAAAAACTTCAGCCTGATGATTACTGATCTTCACATGCCGGGCATGAAAGGATTCGAACTGGCAGTTAAAGTACGGGAGTTAGCACCCGAAATGCCGATCTTCATGATTACCGGGGACATTTCCGGGGAAACCCACAGCCTTGCACGGAAGGCGGGGATCCTGAAGGTATTCGCAAAGCCCGTTCGTTTCATGGAAATCATGGAAACGGCACGGAGAACCATCGCGGAACGAAATGCAGGTTTCGGCGCTGTATGATGCGAGGCTTTCCGGGAACCCAGAGTCACTGCAACCGGCCGCTCAAGAAATTGGAACACTTCCCCGTATTTCCAAGAAACTGGAAATAAAAATGTACATCTCCATGGAAAGACCGTTAGGAGCGACGGTGGGAGTCTAGCCGACCTAGTTGCCATTGGCAAGATGCGCTATTGAGATACGTGTCACCGGAACCATGTTGGCACTTTAATCAATCTGACAAGCTCCTCAACCATCCCCGCCACCTGTCTCCTGGTCTCCCCGGGACTTGGGTGCATTCCAGCTCTTCCCCGCGCCGTAGCGTGCCGACGGTGAACAACGCCGGCTGAACAGATACGAGGCAGTGCAGTTTCCACTGAAACCACCGCCGACTATTGCCAATTCGAAGTCAAATCCATCACGATATTCATCATCGATGTGAAGCTGACCCTATCCGGCACCTTCTGTTTCAACCCGTACCAATTCTCAATCCTTTCCCCGAAGTTTTCCGTAGATTACGCTGCCGAAGCAGAAAGCTATTAATAAGTCTGTGTCATATGAATCTACATTTTTTCGTCCCAATGCTCAGTACAGTTTCTCGATGAACTGGGAAATATTCTCACCGAGACTCTTTGCCTGATGGGGGAACAGGTCCTCGTAGCTTTCCATTGCAAGCGCTCCCCGGTATCCGGTTTCCCGATCAACGAAGGTAGCAAGTTCGTGGCCGGTCTGGGCGTCGACAAGGCGGCCCTTCACCAGCAGGTATGCCTTTCCCGCTCCGAATCCGACAAAAAACTTCAGCGCCCGGCTTCCGGCATTAAATTCTGTTATCGCACCTTCGAAGATCACGGCATTTCCGGACACATCGCCATTGATCAAGATATTTTTGAACAGCTTCTTCGCTCTCAGTTCCATGGCAAGGCTTTCGGAAATCGTCTTCGTAAGGAGGGGTTTCATGGCGTCGATCTTCACCTTCTCCTCTTCATCGACCCTGGAATATTGAGCGCCGTCGGTGGTGAAGTCACGAATGATAAGGGTATCGTAAGCAGAGAGTTTGTGGGAAGAAAAGATGGCTTCTTCCGTCAGCACATCAGGTTTCGGCAACGGGCTTTCTCCGGACCGGGCGGCCTGGGCACCGGCAGTGAACAACACAAGTGACAGGACAAGGGCGAACAGCGATTTCTTCATGGTAACATCTCCTTTTGACAGTGCTCAACAACACCTGCAGTTACATCCAAACAGGGTGGATTATACCGGCGAATGGACGGGAGGGGAAGTTAAAAGCTCCGACGGAAACCTGTGTCGGAGATCCGGCTGCGCTGACACTCATCGCAGCGAATGCGAAGCAACTGGAGGAATTTCATTCGAAAGGAATGACCACACAGGCAAGGGGCCACCTGTCCTTGCAGTAGCCGTTCACCCCGGGAATGCAAAAAGAAGGTATACTTGAGGCGATACGTTCGCCACCGCTCTTGCTGGAGCCTGGTCTTATCTCTTATCTTGGCTTTTAAAATGATGATGAAGAACAGAACGGGTTTACAGTGGTGCAACCGTGGGAGAATAGTGCCAAGTTTCCAAGTTTGCAAACCCAATCGGGTCTCGACATTTCGAGCCCCCAAACACCTTGACCCCATACAGCAGGAGTACCTATGACCCGTTACGCCATCGGCGACATTCACGGAGGATCAAAGACGTTCCGGGCGCTCTTGGGACGGATCGGCCTGCGCCGGGGTGACCGGCTCTATCTCTTGGGTGACCTGATTGATCGCGGCCCGGATAGCCGGGGAGTTCTGGACACGGTACTTAACCTGCGTGAGGCCGGGTTCAATGTCCGGCCGATCCGGGGCAACCATGAGGATATGCTGCTGCGTAACCTCTCCGGTGACCATGACGCCTGGTCACCCCACTGGAGGGAACAATTTGGCAAGCCGACGTTAGAGAGCTTCGGGATACGGGAACTGGGCGAGCTACCGGAACGGTACCTGAATCTTTTGCTGTCGCTGCCGCTCCTGGCGCTGGAAGACGACTACGTATTCGTCCATGCCGGCCTGGCGTTCAACTCACCGGATCCCCTCCACGACTTTCACCCGCAAAACCTGCTCTGGCATGAATCTGGCTTCCCTGACCGGAACCGGCTTGGAGGCAGGATTGCGGTGACCGGACACAAGTTCCGGCCACTGCAACAGATCGAAGCGTCCCTGCGCACCGATCGGATATTCCTCGACAACGGTGCCTTTACCGGAATGATTCCCGATCTGGGAAACCTGGTGGCGCTGGACCTTGAGCGAAAAAAGCTGGTTGTGCAGCCGTGGCTGGATAAAGAGTAATCGTACCATGTGGAAAGCCAGGGGAGAATTCAAGTCACCATTGATAATGTCACGCCTGAACAGGTCCATTTCCCAGTTTCTGTGCATGAAAATGAGGATTTGCACCCTTGCATAATTGCCTGAACTTTTCCTGTGCATGCAGTCGTGCAACTCCGACCCCCTGTATTCCTTCCGGGAAAAGGAGCCGTTTCCCTTCTACGCCGCGATACTAACATGAGAGTATACTTGAGGCAGTAGTGCTGTTCGAAGGAGTCACCCATGCCATCACCTCACTACGACATCATCATCGTCGGCACCGGCCCGGCAGGTCTCGGCGCCGCCTTTCACCTCACCGAGGCAGCTCCTTCCCTTTCCATTCTCATGATCGACCGGGAAAAGATCTGCTCCGGCGGTCTGCTGAACGACTGCAAACAGAACTACACCTACCCGATCGGTTTTGTCGTCGAAAACTGGACCAGGGAAGAAGCAGAGCGGCTGCTTCCGCAGGTGGAAAGATGCCTGCAACCGGTCATCATGGAGAAAAAGAATTTGGATGTCTACCGGCGGCGGGCGGAGCGAATCGGCGTCACCCTGCTCGACATCCGTCAGGCCCATGTCGGAACCGACCGCAGCAAAGGCCTGATCCGGCGCCTCATGGCCGAGCTCGAAAACCGAGGGGTACGTTTCAGGCTGGAATGTGAAGTAACCGATGTTTTTGATGATACTGATGGATCGGGAGTAGTCATCGCAGGAACGGAAAAAGTATGCGCCGGGAAGGTGATCGTCGCCCCCGGACGCAAGGGGTTCAGTTTTCTGCAGCAGATTATGGAGCGGATGGCTATCGATTACATCGATAACGAGGTCGATGTCGGCATCCGCCTCGAGACAACCGTAAACAATTACCCGATCGTCACTGACTACTACGATCCCAAGTTTATCTTTCCCGACGGGGTACGCACCTTCTGTACCAACTCGGGTCATGCACGGGTGGTTCTGGAGCGATATCAGGGGTTTAACCTGGTTAACGGCCATGCCCTTTCCGCGAAGAAACCAGCGAACAATCTGGTGAATTTCGCCCTGCTCAAGACCATCGGCCTGAAAGACCCGGTCAGGAGCGGTCAGCAGATGGCGGTATATCTCGGCAGGCTGGCCAATGAGATCGGTGGCGGCAAGCCGCTCATGCAGCGGGTTGGCGATTTCCGCATGGGGAAACGCTCCAGTGCAGAGACCTTCAATGAGGATCTTTACTCATTTCCGCCCAGTTGCCCGGTCACGGCCGGCGACTTGGGGCTTGCCGTACCAGCCAAGATCATGCGCCACCTCTGGGCGGCCATGAAAAAACTCGATACCATTATCCCCGGCATCCTCCACCCGAGCACCATCATGTACTATCCAGAAATCAAGATGTACGCAAACAAACCGGCCTTTCTGGATCGCCATTTCCGGGTCAGCAGCAACGTCTACATGGTCGGCGACGGCGCCGGTACCTCGCGCGGCATCACCGGCGCCTGGGCCAGCGGAATCAGGGCTGCGGAAGGGCTACGGCAAAGCATCAGGCGGTGAACGGAATAGCTTCTGGAACGTTCCCTTCACCCTGACGAAGCAATAATTTCATCATTGCGTATACAAGGAACCGTTCATGTCATCAATCAGGTGTACCAGTTCCGTTTTGCTGGACACTCCGGTTTTATCATAAATTCTCTTCATATACGTTTTCACTGATGATTCGGATATTTCAAGACATGATGCGGCCTCCCTGAAGGTTTTCCCGACCAGGACCAATTCGAGCACCATCTTTTCCTTCTCGGAAAAATGCTTGCTGAAGCCACGCGGCAGCACCTTCGACCGCATGGGAGAATCGTTGGCCGACACAGCCACATAGCTGTCGCTGTGCCAGTCTGGACCGCCGGTCTCCAGGCAAGGACTTGGAAATGATTGGCTTTTTTTGCTATTGAAATACAGTAGAAGAACGGAAAGAGTGAGAATGATATTACCCGAAGAAACTATCAGGGAAAGTTGTTCCCCCGCGACCATCGAGACAATTTTTCCGCAAACGATGGCACAGCAGGTTGTTGCCAGTCCATAGCCCAAGGCCTTGAAAGTTCCTTCACAGGAAAGCAGCAGACAGATCAGAAACAGGTCGACAAAACCGGCGGCAGCCTGCATTGCATACATACTCAGGTTAGTGCTGAAACCGGTTTCGCCCAGCAAAAAGGAAAACGAAAACATGGCAGCCATAACGCCGAGTGCCAACAGCGCGTCTAATCTCCTGCTCGCCACAAAAATACCACTGAGCACCGCCACCACGTAAAACAGCAGCTCGGAGCCATTCAGAAAGCTGTGAACGGCATACTCTTCCATCAGGAAACCATACATCAAGCCGCCGACAAGCTGAAAAACGAATACAAATGGCAGATATTTTACCAACGGCCGGATGGAACCGCCAACTGAAACCATACCTGGCGAAACCAGCGGAATGAGCAGCAGCAAAGCAAGAACCAAGGCCTTTACTACACCTGTCAGGGGCAGGGAGATAAAGATGTATAGCAGGACGTTGCCGACCGCAAGTCCGGCAGCCGCTGTTCGAAACGGTTTCACGGAAAGCTTGATCAGGGAACAGGCCTTTATGGCGAGAGGTGCAGAGAAAATACCTGCCAGAACGGCAAGGGTCAGATAGTGTTCCGGGCAATAAGGGAACAGGGCGGTAACGGCAATAATCACGGCGATTCCAACAGTTGAAACCCGTGAAAAAATCCGTTCTCCCGTAAAATAATGACCTGTAACCAGAAGGGCAAAAGCGTGTGGCGCCAGAAACCACAAAAGGAAATTTCGCGAACCGGCACAGGCCGAGAGAACGCCATCCATCGGAAAGGCTAGCAGCCATAACACGTAAACTGAGAAAGGGACAAAATATCGAACACTTCCCAGACAAGACTGAACCATTATTTTGTCCATCAAAGCCCTATCAAAATCGACGAATTGGATTTTCGGACGACACGCTTGGATGACATTAAATTCAAGGTTGACACCCGGTCGACTTGCAGCTTCTTCGCATATCAACTATATACCTGAACGATTAACTCCCTGTCACCAAAAATTTCATTTTACGACTACTGTGCGGACTGCGACAAAGGGCATGCAAACCTTCGCTACAGGCAAGTCCCTGTCAGGACAGTTATTTGTCATATTAAACAGTATTAAGGAGAGGTGTTATTATGAAATGGAATCTTCGCAGCAAAAAGTATTTTAAGTTGGGTATAGTCTGCTTACTCGGGTTATTGCTGTTGTCCATCAGCGCCTGCGGCGACAACGACAACAACGTAATTATACCGGTCAAAGTTGACCCCTCCAATCCGTGGGCCGTGACCGCGACCTCGGCACCGTGGCTCACGACGAACCCAATCGGAGATAAACACGACGGCGGCTGGGTCTACTCGGCCCGCGAAGATCGCATATATGCAATATACGGCAACGACAACAACGGCCGAACGCTCTATCGCATCAACCACATAGCCGAAACCTCTGAAATTGCAACGACCTTCGTCTACGGTCGCCACGGCGCGCATCCGGTAATCGACGACACCGGCACATCCATATACATGCCTCCCTCACAGGAGACCAATGAGCTCGAGCGCTACAACACCGTCACAGACACCCTCGAGACCCTCGCCCCGGCGCCCACGTCAGGCACGTTTTCGCACGGCGCGTGGAAGAACAGTAAACTCTGGATCACACTCAATGACAATAACCTTTACAGCTACGACCCTGCAGCCAACTCCTGGAGCACCCCTTTGCACGACTTCGGAGCACGGGCCAATGTTGCAGGATCGGGACCCAGGTCGAATCTCATTTACGTTATCGATGAGGCGGGAAATTTCTACTCCTACGACATCACTACCGGCACAACCACCTCGCTCACACCTCACCCGACCGGTTTCAATCTCGGCGGAAACGCTCAGTTCACCTGGTTCGGCAAAACTGTCGGCTTTATCTACGCAGCTGCCTCTTACAGTGGCACCCCGGCCATTTACGACATCGCCAAGGGCACCTGGCATGAACTTACCGATCCGAAAACACCAGACAATTACGCAGGACACGCAACCTACGACACTTACCGCAAGAGACTTTATGTTACTGGTTCCGCCGCCGAAGCATGGTACTACCAGTTCTAGTTCTAAGCGCACGGAAACACCAAAGCGGTACCCTCCTCAGGGGAGCAACAGCTCCCCTGATTTATTCAGTTTTCATCCGGGATCGGTTCTTTTCCGCCCAATCTGAGGAAATCTGACGCCCATCTCTTCCTTTAGACAACATCAGGCCGTCTCCTTGCCAGGAAGGCGGCCTGATGTCATTTGAGTAGTGCGAAAGAGTTACTCACCGTGCCGACTACGACCATGCCCGGACCGGTCACGGTCCTCTCGGCCGGCATATCTCCGCGCATCCCCATCCCCGTTGCGTGATCTTTTCCACTCCTGCTTCATCTCATTGTGCTCGGCCTTGCGCGCCTGCTTCAATGCATGTTTCGGCCTAAAATGATGGCGTTCCCAGTAGGCATCACGACCCTGCCGGTAATTCCGGTACCCTGCATCCCGATAGTAGCGGACCTTTTTATAGGGATATCGGCGAAGCTTCCAGGGGAGGGCACTGTAGCGGGTCACTACCCAGGGAGCGCCATAGTAGGGGGCTTCATACCAGACGTTATTATGGTGGCGAAAGTAACTATTACCCACAAAAAAAATGTCCTGAGAGATGCCGACAGCCACATGGAACCCCAGCTCGGGTGGCTGGATAAAGAGGGGCGGCTCCTCGTAGACGACAGCCGGTTCATGGTAGACCGGCGGAGGCGGAGGCGGGACCGGCACCACGACCGTCGGCCTGGTGCCGAGATTGATGCCGATGTTAAAATCAACGTTGGAGGCAAAGGCGTGAGGTGCAGGGATTGCGGCGGTAAGCGCCAGGCAAAACAAAATCCTTTTCATATGACTGTTCCTTCCTTGGTGTAATCTCAGCACCCGGTCGGAAAATAAAATGCCGGGTGCTGAATATCGTCAGATATTTCGGCAACCCGGCTGTCTGCTGGAGACCCTGTGAGCTTTCCGCCCCGCTCTCGCGAGCGGTTTAGTAGTATCGGCTATCTAGTTATTTGGTTGTAACGAATGCTGCCTAAGCAAGCTGACCCGAGGTGATGGATGCTGCAAGGGAAACGAATGTACCGGAAATCCGGTTGACATGACAAGAAAAAAATTTCATCGCATACACGGCAGTGCCCATGCAACACTCCTATTCTTTAGGGAATCGCTTCTCCAGAATTGAATCCGATCAGCTTAAATTCCCTCATCATTGCAGGTGGATGTGAAGATAAGAACTGCAAAGAAAATTTGCTACTGCAAGGGTTCACTTCGGCAACATCTGTACGGACGCAAGCAAAACCGGGTAGCGTCGATTGCCAAGCTCAAGAGGGGGAACAATATCCCGCAGCAGATTTACCTTAAGCCCGACAGGCTCCTAGTGCTGATTGTCATCGCGGTGTCACCTGTTCTGGTTGCCAGGCTGCGGGGTCTGGCACCATGACAAGAAAACAAGCGGCCCTTTTCAGATTTCCAGAGACCGTCAATATCAATTTCCGTATTCTCATATATACTATTTTCAATTCTACGATTTTCTGATAACCCATGGTAGGCGTGATGAAATTCTTGTCAATCGGAAGGAGAAAATCCATGCTGCGAGTTTCTGCCATAATTCCCTTAGTATTGATACTGGCACTGATTGTGGCTTGCCCACCAGCCTCTGCCGAGCAGGCACATCCCATCAATCCATCAACCTGCCTGCAGTGTCATGGAGAAAAGATCAGCCCAGCCATCTTTGCCTCCTCCGTTCATGGCAAAAATTCCTGCACCAGCTGCCATATCTCCGTTGTTGATGTTGACAAACACGCCTCCGGAGCAATTCCTCCGCAAAAGGTTCAGTGCGTCCGCTGCCACAAAAAAGAAACCGCAGAACACTATGCAAGCGTTCACATGCTGAACAGCATTAACTGCAGCGACTGTCACAGTGACATCCACGCGGTGACTTCCTGGAAAAAGGATACGCGGAAAGTCATCGAAAAATGCCAGCAGTGCCACGACCAGGAAGCCTCTGATTTTCTCCAGTCGTCTCACGGCAAATCACTGATGGCCGGCAATCAGGATTCCCCGTCCTGTAACGACTGCCATGGACTCCATGAAATAAAACCACGGGGAGAGGAGAATACCGCCCAAAACACACAATTCCATTCCATGGCATGTATGAAGTGTCATAGCGATGAAAAAATGATGAAGCGCAATGGGGTTTTTACCCTGGCCGTGGAAACCTACGAAGAAAGCTATCACGGCAAAAACTACCGGCTTGGCTATCCTGAGCTGGTGGCCGGTTGTGCCGATTGCCATACAGCGCATCTGGTCCTCCCCACCAGCGACCCCCGTTCCAGCATCAGTTCCGAGAATCTTGTCAAAACCTGTCAGAAATGCCATGCAAAAGCGACAACGCTATTCACCAAGTTCCATTCCCATGGCGATCCGTCCAACCGCGAAAAATTTCCGATCCTCTACTGGACACTGATCTCGATGTCCGCCTTGCTGGCCGGCACTTTCGCAGTCTTCTGGGTGCACACCATACTCTGGATGTTCCGTGGCTTCGTGGAAAACCGCGAGAAGCAAGCAGCTCTCGAAAATCGTCATAGTGAGGTTGCAGTTGCCGACGGTCACAAACAGTATCGCCGTTTCAGCCGACTTCACATCTTCCTGCATCTGCTCGTCATCACCAGCTTCCTCGGCCTTGCCCTCACCGGCCTGCCCCTGAAATTCAGCAGTCAGGACTGGGCACGAGTAATGATGGACATGATGGGTGGCACAGCCAATGCCGGTTTACTACACCGCATCTGCGCCGTGATCACCTTTGTCTATTTCTCTATTGCCATTGTCATGAGTCTCCGCTTCCTCTTCATCAGGAAGGATATCCCCGGGAACTGGTTCCAGCGGCTTTTCGGACCGGACTCCCTTTTCCCTAACATGCGCGATATCAGGGATATCACCGGCATGGTTCGCTGGTTCCTGTTCAAAGGACCGAAGCCAACCTTCGAGCGCTGGACGTACTGGGAAAAGTTCGACTTCCTGGCCGTGTTCTGGGGGATGTTCGCCATCGGCGGTTCCGGCCTGATGCTTTGGTTCCCGGAATTCTTCGGCAGCTTCCTGCCTGGCTGGGTGTTTAATGTGGCGACCATCGTCCACTCCGACGAGGCCCTGCTGGCCACCGGCTTCATTTTCACGGTCCATTTCTTCAATACTCACGGACGACCGGAAAAGTTCCCCATGGACTTCGTCATTTTCAATGGACAAATCTCCAAGCACGAATTCATGGAAGAACGCCGTGACCAATGGCAGCGCTATGAGGAAGCAGGAATGACCGAGAAGTTCGCTGCCAAAAAGTCGAGCGGTATTATCTACGACTTCCTGATCAAAGGCTTCGGGTTCATTGCTCTCTTCATCGGAATCATCCTCCTGTTCCTGATTATCTATGCGATCCTTACCGGAGGAATGGGCTGAAAGAAGCCCTGAGGGATAGCACCGAACCAGAATGCTCTAACCGAAAAAAGCCCCCTCACGGGAAATGAGGGGGCTTTTTTCGGTTCCTGATCGAGCACAGTCATTTTTCAGTAATTCGCTGCACTGGCCTGCAGCCTTAGCTTCCGAGGGCCGCCGAGAAAACACTGTTTCCTGAGGACAAGCTAGAACCAACGGTGGACGCTAAAACCTCTTATGTCTCGAAAAAATAACTGTATTTCGCTGCGAATGTGGTAAAGTTAATTTATGTTTGGCAAGTTCTTGGGAGATGAAATCACCATTTCGTTTTGAGCAATAAAGGGAGGTGAGTCAGGATGAATAAAATGCGTTTTTTTTCTCTGACAGTCGTATCCCTGGGTCTCGCTTCGACTGCTTTCGCAGGAACTGGAAACGACGGGAGTTACGGAATTCTCTTCTGGTTGTTTATTTCATTCGGAGTCCTGGTAATAATGGCGCAATTGATTCCCGCTGTCCTCGTCATTATCGGCTTTAGCAAAGGAATTACCGTCAATCACAAATTGCCCGAGCCCGTTAAACAGGAAAAGGGCAGTTTCTAGCTGAAGTGTCCCGCTGCGTACCCTTATGATCAGATCGGTCTTGTCTTCGGCAGAAATGAGGATAAGGGAGATTTGCGTTCTAGGAGCCTGTCGGACTCAGGGTAAATCTGCTGCAAATCCGTCTGAACGGTCCATATTCGGCCGCTTTTTTGGTCAATAGAACAACTATTGCCCTGCAAAATCGACAAAATCTGTCCTCGCCCAGCCTGATTTTCGCTTTGATTTCCTAAGTCCGACAGGCTCCTAAGGGTGCGTGACGTTTGATTGAGCCGTTGTTGTCCAGCCTGAACAATCAGCGGACACTTCGAGGAATTAACGGGAGGGTGAATGATAAAAAGTCTGGCCGGTAAGGCCATTATACCGGTTGCCATTACGGTAACCGGTTTTGTTATTGTTTGCTGTATCCTCCTCTACTCGGTGATGAAGGTTGATATGACCGACACTGCCGTCCGGCAGGCAACCGTCCTGGCAGGTACTGTGGTGAAATCGACTCGCTATGCAATGCTCCAGTCCGACGATGAAAACCTGCGGGACATCATCGCCAATATCAGCAGCCAACAGGGTGTCGAGCATGTGCGGATATTCAATAAAAAGGGTTTGATCGAATTTTCGTCAGATCAGACAGAAATAAAACACTACGTAGATAAAAAGGCTGCCGGTTGCATCGGCTGTCACTCCGGCCCGACCCCCGCCTCCAAACTGGGCGAAATGCAGCAGGCCCGACAGTTCGTCAACGGAAAAGGCAGAGAAGTCATCGCCATAACAGCCCCTATTTACAACGAGCCGGACTGCTTTAATGCCTCCTGTCACTTCCACCCCTCAGGGCAGAAGGTTCTCGGAACCCTTGATATCGGTCTCTCCCGTCAACCGTTACAGCAATCTCTCACAACGATGCGGGGGAGAATGCTCATATTCACCGTCATGATACTTATTCTTACGGTCGGGGGAGTCTCGGCACTGCTGGGGCGCACGATCCTCGAACCAATACGGATGATAAAAAACTTTTGCGATGCCCTCAGCCGAGGAGACTTCAAACAGACTCTTCCGCTGTTAGAGGGTCAAATGGAAGAACTCGCAAGCTCTGTGCGAAGGGTTGCCACCAAGCTGGAGAAAGCCGAGATGTCTCTTCAAGAGGCGGAAGATAGACTTGCCTCGTCGGAACGGCAGGTGACAGGGCCAAATGCTGCATCCCCTTCCAATGATCAGGCATCGAGTCGAGTTGAAGACCCGCGGACCGAGAACCGGCATGGGGAGTGAACCACACGCCGCCGGCACCCCCGAGAAACCCATTGATAACGCCGAACATGAATCCCTCCGCCTCGCTGCCCGGGAAAGGATCCTTCGACTGCGGAACATGGGGAACAGGGGTCTCTGGGCCATAGCCCTTTTCCTTACCGTAAGCATCGCCGCACTCAATCAATTCAGTTTTCTGCCGGCACTTCCCGAAAAGCTTAAAGATCTGCTCGGGGCACCGCCGCCGACCATCATGATCAGTGGTCTGCTCATCCTGTACAGCTTTTCGTCTCTCGTCCTTATTCTCGCCAGGATGATTGGCGATTCGATCTCTCATGGCGGCTTCTATCATGTTGCCTATCTGACAGGGTTTTACTTTTTCTACAATCTGGCCGGCTCCCTGGAAGACAATTTCTGGGCAGTATTTGCCGCCGGGGCGACGATTCTGTCCCTTGAAGGGTACCATCTCTGGACCTGGTGCTCAAGACAGATCAACTCCGAAATCGAGGAGTTCAACAGGCTTGACGGAAAATGACTCCGACCGTCTCACCGTTCCCGAAGCCCTCTTTTCTGTGCGGCACTCTTTCAACAGCGAAGCGGACCATACACGAAAATAAAAGGGGCATTCAATCTGAACGCCCCATCTTTCTATCTATTTCTGATATCTTTTCTCACCACATGGTGCAGACATCGAAAAAACCTTTTGTTCTCATGGCAACATAGGCCATTATGATTCTCTTGTCTATGCTCGGATATTTCCCGGAGATCAACGAAACACAGCGACTTCCCAGTTTTACCGCCTCCTGTTTGTAGCCATATAGCGGACTGGTGGTCGTGCTCTCGCAGATGAGCCGGTCAAATTTCGCCCCGATCTGTCCGCTCAGCATCTTCCCTGCTTCCAGATCATCGTCGGGAAGGTCATGAAAATACACCGCCGGTGCCGAGGTTTCAATCTTCTCGCTACTGAAGAAGAAGGGTGATTTCCCTGTCGCATCCCCAATATTGAGACTCTTCATATAGTCATGTCCCGGATTGAAAGTGGACAATGTTTCACGTCCGGCACTCCCAATTCTCCGGTACAATTCATCGTCACTGAGCTTTGTGAGTTCCAGAAGATCCCTTTCGCTATCGTTAATCAGAACTCCTTCGAACAATCCATGTGAAATGTTGCTTACGCTTCTCATGCCCAACCTCCTTTGCCGTTCAAAGAACGGCTTGTACGACAACATTCATCATTAGTTCTCATTTTCTGCATATATGATTATAGCAATGATAATCGTGGTTGTCAAAATCTTGTCAGGAGCAGAAATGGGAAACCTGCCGTGACCGGGAGGACCGGCACGCAGCCGCTCAGTACGCAAGGAAACCGCCGTTTCCGACGTTTTTGTCGTATCCTCGACTCAAGCGGGCTCCACGTTGACAAACATCCAAGGCACTTTACAGTGTAGTGCAGAGCGGCAACACGGAATCAACGGGAGGAAAATCATGACCACACGAAAAATCAACAGAATTCTCAAGAGCCGCCCCACCATCGAAGGGGCCGGTGTTCACCTGAAAAGGGCTTTCGGCTATTCCCAGGTACCCCAGTTTGATCCGTTTCTGATGCTGGATGACTTTCACACCTCCGATCCGGCGGAATACCTGGCCGGCTTCCCCTGGCACCCGCACCGGGGGATCGAAACCATCACCTATGTTCTTGAGGGGCTGGTCGAACACGGTGACAGCATGGGCAACAGTGGGGTAATCGGGGCCGGTGATGTGCAGTGGATGACCGCCGGCAGCGGCATTGTCCATCAAGAAATGCCCCGCAAGAGTCCGACCGGCACCATGTGGGGATTCCAGTTCTGGGCCAACCTGCCGGCAACACAGAAGATGATGGACCCACGCTATCGGGATGTTAAGGCCAGCGACATTCCGGAAGTTACCCTGGACTCAGGCGCCAAGATCAAAATCGTCAGCGGCCTGGTACACGGCATCCAGGGGCCGGTGCGGGACATCGTCATCGAGCCGGAAATGCTCGATGTCACTGTTCCACCCGCAACGGAGTTCCTTCATCCGGTGCAGGAAGGACATACGGCCATTGCCTATGTGCTGGATGGCGAGGGCTATTTCGACGAGCGTCGTGATGCCTTTGCCTATGAAATGATGGGAGCCGGCTGGATGGATGTTTCCAGGAGGTGCAGTTGCGGGCCGGAAACGGTTGTGCTCTACGGGCGTGAAGGGCGGGAAATTGTCGTAACCGCAGGAGAGCGGGGGGTGCGCTTTCTGTTCATCGCCGGCAAGCCGCTGCATGAGCCGATAGCCTGGTATGGCCCGATTGTCATGAATACGCAGGAAGAGTTGCGGGTTGCCTTCGAGGAATACGAAAAGGGTATCTTTATCAAACGGAGATGAACGGCCTACCAGCGAGGCGGAAGACGGTACCGAGAAACGGGAAAGGACTAGGGCAGATATCTCCTCAATCGGGCAAATATCCGGTACGACAGGCGTGCCATCGGTCTGACCACCGGGAATTCCGTGAGAGTGCCAAGGAATCCATACCAGGATGATCCGGGAAACGCCCGCCAGATAGCCTGGAAGGCATCGATCCCTCGATAGACCTTGCCGCTCCGGTCGATTGCATGCATCTGGAACATGAAATCATCCAGGCAGATGCCGTAGTTCTGGGGTTTGAAACCAGGAGCGCTGATGTCGACGAATTCCAGTCGGCCACCATGGTCCTTCCTCATATAGACGGACATCTCTGTTGAGCAGACATGGCAGGAGCCGTCATAGAAAACCTGCAGAGGAAATTCGGGCGTCTTCCGCATGCTATCCTCCGGGGCAATTCGCAGAGACAAGATCCCGCTCGCCGGAAATTCAGCGGCCGAGTTCCGGGTTGTTCCCATTCACCAAAATCTCGCGGTACGATTCCGCATCCGGGCAGGGAAAGGTGCCGATCTCAGCCCTTCAGTTTCGTCAACAGGATCTCGTTCACCAGCGCCGGATTTGCCTTTCCCTTGCTGGCCTTCATGACCTGACCGACAAAGAAACCGAACAGTTTCTCCTTGCCGCCCCGATAGTCTGCCACCTTGTCGGGGTCGGAAGCGAGCACCTCGTCGATGATCTTCTCGATGGCACCGCTGTCGGACACCTGCAGAAGCCCTTTTTCCTCAACAATCTTAGCCGGTTTCTTGCCGGTCTTGTACATCTCGTCGAACACGGTTTTAGCTATCTTGCCCGAAATGGTGCCACTCTCAACCAGCTTCAACATCTCGGCCAGAAGATTCGGTGTCACCGGGCAGTCAGTGATCTGCCGGTTGTCTTCCTTGAGCGCCCGCAGCAGCTCGCCCATCACCCAGTTGGAGACCGGCTTTGCCTGGGGATAGAGAGCAACACAGGCATCGAAGTAGTCGCCGATATCCCGGGAAGCCGACAACACCTCGGCATCATAGTCCGGCAGACCAAGTTCCACCTGGTAGCGTTTCCTTTTCGCATCCGGCAACTCCGGCAGGGTCTTCCTGACATCCTCGATCCAGACATCGTCAACAACGATCGGAACCAGGTCGGGATCGGGGAAGTAGCGGTAGTCGTGAGCCTCTTCCTTGCCGCGCATGGAGCGGGTGGTGCCGGTGGCCGGGTCGAAAAGCCGGGTCTCCTGAACCACCTTGCCGCCATCGTCGAGCAGTTCCGCCTGCCGTTCCATCTCGTACTCGATGGCTTGTTTCACAAAACGGAAGGAGTTGATGTTTTTCAACTCGGCACGGGTGCCGAATGTATCCGATCCGACCGGCATGAGAGAAACGTTAGCGTCACAGCGGAAGCTCCCCTCCTCCATGTTGCCGTCGCAGATGCCGAGATACGTGACAATCTGATGGATCTTCTTCAGATAGGCAACCGCCTCGTCTGCGCTGCGCATGTCCGGTTCGGAAACCACCTCGAGAAGCGGTGTACAGGCCCGATTCAGGTCCACATAGGATTTCTCGCCCGCCTCCATCGTTTCCAGGTGTACCAGCTTGCCGGCGTCTTCTTCCATGTGGATGCGGGTGATGCCGATCTGCTTGGTCTCTCCGTCCACCTCGATGTCCAGCCGGCCGCCGACACAGATGGGGAGATCAAACTGGCTGATCTGGTAGCCCTTGGGAAGATCGGGATAGAAATAGTTTTTGCGGGCAAAGGTGCTGCGCGGCGTAATGGAGCAGTTGGTAGCGAGTCCGGCCCGGATGGCGAATTCAACCACTTTTTTGTTCAGCACCGGCAAGGCGCCCGGCAGGCCAAGGCAGACCGGACAGGTTTGCGAATTGGGCTCTGATCCGAAGCGGGTAGAACAACCGCAGAAGATCTTGGTATTGGTAAGGAGTTGGACGTGGACTTCCAGTCCGATAACAACCTGGTATTTCATGGGAATCTCCAAAATATCAAATAATCAAAACCGGATAATTCTGAATGTTTCGTAGGGGCACCCCCCTGTGGGTGCCCTTGCTCCGGGAAAATACGGCAATCTACCGAAAGGCGGGCGGCCACATGGGGCCGCCCCTACAAGGGGATTACATGTCCGCCTTTTTCTTGTGCCACTCAGTGGCCTGCTCAAAGGCATGGGCCGCGCGGAGGATGGTCTCTTCGCCGAAGTGTTTGCCGATGAGCTGCAGCCCGACCGGAAGGCCGCTGCCGCTGATTCCGGCAGGCACCGAGATGCCGCAGGTGCCGGCAAGGTTCACCGGAATGGTGAAGATGTCGGACAGGTACATCTGCAGCGGGTCATGCGCTTTCTCGCCGATCCGGAACGCCGGGGTCGGGGTCACCGGGGTGAGGATAACGTCAACGGACTCGAAGGCGCTGATAAAGTCCTGCATGATCAGGGTACGAGCCTTCTGGGCCTTCAGATAGTACGCGTCATAATAGCCGGAGGAAAGGGCGTAGGTGCCAAGCATGATACGGCGCTTCACCTCGGCACCGAATCCTTCGTCACGGCTTACCATATACATATCGAGAAGGCCCCGGGCATCCTGATTGCGATGACCGAAGCGGACTCCGTCATAGCGGGCAAGGTTGGAACTGGCCTCCGCGGTGGCAATCAGGTAGTAGACGGCGATGGCGTAGTCGGTGTGGGGCAGGGAGATGTCAACGAATTCGGCACCCAGTGCGCGAAAGGTGGCAATACTCTCATCCATGGCCTTCTTCACATCCGGGTCCAACCCCTCGATGAAGTATTCACGGGGCAGACCGATGCGCAACCCCTTCACATCACCGGTGAGAGCTTCGAGGTAGTCGGGCACCGGCGTATCGACGCTGGTGGAATCCTGAGGGTCATAGCCGGCCACGGCGCCGAGCATGATGGCACTGTCCGTTACGTCCCGGGTGATCGGTCCAACCTGATCGAGGGAAGAAGCAAAGGCGATCACGCCGTAGCGGGAAACCCTGCCGTAGGTCGGCTTAAGCCCCACGCAGCCGCAGTGACAGGCCGGCTGACGGATGGAACCGCCAGTGTCGGTACCCAGGGTGGCGATTGCCTGTTGGGCGGCGATGGCCGCCGCGGAACCGCCCGAGGAGCCGCCCGGGATACAGTCGAGATTCCAGGGATTCCGGGTCTTGCCGAACCAGCTGGTCTCGGTGGAGGAGCCCATGGCAAATTCGTCCTGATTCAGCTTGCCCAAAAGGACCATGCCCCGCTCCCGGAGCCGCGCCGTGGCGGTGGCATCGTAGGGGGGAATGAAATTGGACAGGATCCGGGACGCACAGGTGGTTAGAATCCCCTTGGTCAGAAAGATATCCTTCAGTGCGACGGGAATACCGGTCAGCAGATCCATATCGCCGGAGGCAATCCTCTTGTCCGCCGCCTCGGCATTTTTCAGGGCTTCTTCCGGAGTCACGGTAATGAAGGACTTGACCCGGTCCTCCACCGCATCGATCCGGGCAAGGAGCGACTTGGTGGCATCGACGGAGGAAACTTCCCGTTTTTTCAGCAATTCATGCAACTCGTGCAGAGTCAGTTCGTATAATTCCATTCTTATATATCTCCAGAAAAGTGAGACGTGAGACGTAAGAAGTTAGAAGTGAGAAGTAAGACGTAAGACGTAAAGGCTGATGAGGTTTTACTTCTCACGTCTGACGTCCTACGTTTCACCTCATTTACTCTATAACCTTCGGCACCCGGAAAAAGTTCCCCGAGCGGTCCGGTGCATTGGCAAGGGCATTGTCTAAGCCGATGGAGGGAATAACCAGATCCTCCCGGAAGGCGTTTTCCATCGGCACGGCATGGGAAGTCGGTACAATGCCGTCGGTATTCAGTTCGTTCAGCTTATCCACATAGGCCAGGATTCCATCCAATTGGCTGGTAAACAGAACCTTTTCCTCTTCGGTCAATTCCAGCCGGGCCAGCCGGGCCACGTGCTCCACCTCTTTACGAGTAATCTTCATACAAGCTCCATCAGGCGAAATCTTATATAGTACGAAAGGTTTTTTCTATCACGATCAACAGAAAAAGACAACCGGGAAGGCCTCGGCAACGACAATCCTACCCTTTTCCGAATCAATCAACGCAAAACTCAAAACTAAACACTCAGAACTTAAAACTGCTGTCTCAGATCCTCTCCAGCCCCGCGAACCGGAGCAGCAGTTTTTTCGGGCCAGCTGATTCGAACCAGACAATGACCTTGCTGGTATCCCCCATCCCTTCGATTTTGCGAATGGTTCCGGGGCCGAACTTGGCATGCCGGACCCTCATGCCGATGAAAAGCTCGTCCCCCTCCGGTATTACCTGGACTTCATTATCAGGAAACGCCTCCGCGGCAGAGGTCTGGACCTGCTTCCGGGAATACTCCATGACCTCGTCCCAGCCGTTTTTTGCTCCGCTGACGCTCCGTGATGCGGAATTGCCCCAGCCGTTGCCGGTCTGATGGTCATCCAACTCCTCCAGCAGTTCCTTCGGGATGTCCTCCAGAAACCTCGACGGAGAATTAAACTGCTCCTGACCATAGAAATGCCGACGGCGGGCATTTGTCAGGTAGAGCCGCTCCCGCGCCCGGGTCATACCCACATAGCACAGGCGCCGTTCTTCCTCCATCTGCTCGGGATCGTCCTGGGCCCGCACATGGGGAAAGAGCCGCTCCTCCATCCCGGTCATAAAGACCAGGGGAAATTCGAGGCCCTTTGCGGCATGGAGGGTCATGAGAGTGACCGACTCCCGGTTCCGCTCGCCCCGTCCCATGTCGGAAATGAGTGCGACCTGCTCCAGGAAGGCCGACAAACCCTTTTCCTCGCCGGTCCGCTCAAAATCATCAAGTGCGGCCAGAAGTTCCCGGAGGTTATCGAGACGATCCTTCGCTTCCTCGGTTCGCTCTTCCTTCAGCCTGGCTTCGTAACCGGATTCCTTGATAATGCGGGCGGCCAGTTCCGGCAAGGCAAGAGTGCCAACAAGGGCAGCGAAACCGTCCATGAGCGCCACGAACTCCGCCAGCTTCGTGCGGGGCCCTTTGGAGAGATGATTTCCTGCCGCAGCCTCGCGCAGTGCCTGGATAAAAGGAATATTCTGACTGGCGGCCAGATCGGCAACCTTGTCAAAGGTAGCACCACCGATGCCTCGCGGCGGAGTATTGATGATCCGCTTGAGGGAAACCTCATCTGCCGGGTTGTCCAGAGACTTCAGGTAGGCAAGGATATCCTTGATCTCCATCCGTTCATAGAAACGCATCCCCCCCACCATGTGGTAGGAGACACCCGCCCCCATCAGCGCGTCTTCCAGCACGCGGGACTGGGCGTTGGTCCGGTAGAAAACGGCAATGCCGGCAGGGACACCCCCTTTATGCAAATAACTCTCAATCTCCCGGGAGACAAAGCGAGCCTCCTCCCGTTCCGTGTCAAGGCGACGGTGCACAATTCGATCGCCGGCGGGATTTTCCGTCCACAGGGTCTTCCCCTTGCGGCCCCGGTTTTTTTCCACCACTTTCCCGGCAGCAGTGAGAATCGTCTGGGTAGAACGATAGTTCTGCTCCAGCTTGACCACCATGACACCGGGGAAGTCCTTTTCGAAATCCAGGATATTCCGGATATCGGCGCCCCGCCAACGGTAGATCGACTGGTCATCGTCGCCCACCACGCAGAGATTCATCCGCTCTCCGGCAAGAAGTCGCACCAGGCGGTACTGGATAGGGTTCGTATCCTGGTACTCGTCCACCAGGATCCACCGGAACCGTTCCTGGTAGTGTTTGAGTATTTCCGGATGGGACTCGAACAGCCTGACGGTAAGCATGATCAGATCGCCGAAATCGAGGGCATTGCATCTTCGCAAACGTTCCTGGTAGGCGGCATACACCCGCGCGATCGTATCACCGACCGGATCGCCGGTCGGCAGATCCTCCGGAACCTTGCCGGAGTTCTTGCAGTCATCAATGGCCGCGGAGAACATGCGGGGCGGAAATTTCTTCTCGTCAAGGCACTGTTCGCGAATGATGTCCTTCAACAGCCGTTCGGCGTCCTTGTCATCGTAAATGGCAAAATTTGCGCTGTACCCCAGGTAGTGGATCTCCCGCCGCAGGATGCGGACACAGGATGAGTGGAAGGTGGAAATCAGCGGCACCTCACCGCCGGCCAGAAGCTTTTCCACCCGCTCCTTCATCTCGGCGGCCGCCTTGTTGGTAAAAGTGACCGCAAGGATGTTTCTGGGGGAGACCCCCTGCTTTCGGATCAGGTGGACGATACGGTGGACAATGACGCGGGTTTTTCCCGAACCGGCACCCGCCAGGATCAGCAGCGGTCCCTCGCCGTGGAGGACCGCCTCCTTCTGGCGGGGGTTCAGATTGTGCATGAGTTTCATTGCAGTTCCTTCGTGTATGATTCTATCGAACCTCTGTTATACCACGTCGAAAAAAAGGCACCAGATATTTTTCGCCGCCTGACTCGACACGGTACACCACCGGCTGTCTCCCGTCAATCCGAGGTCCCCACCACCGCATACCGGCCGTGGTCAATGGTTGAGTTTTCTCCTCGATCTGTGATAAGAAACATGGAAAACACACCATAATGAGGAACCAAAACCATGATTACAACCGCTGAATTCAAAAGGGGGCTGGTGATCCAGATCGACGGAGCTCCCTGCGTGATTATCGATGTAAACTTTCAGTCCCCATCTGCCCGGGGAGCGAACACCATTGTCAAGACCAAGTATCGCAACCTGCTGACGTCGCAGGTTCTGGAAAAGACCTTCCGCTCCGGCGACAAGGTGGATGAGGCCGACTTCGAACGCCACAAGGGGCAGTTCCTCTATGCCGACGGCAGCGCAGGCGTCTTCATGGATTTGGAAACCTACGAACAGTTCGAGGTTCTAGAAGACGATTTCTCCTCTCTGGCTCCCTATCTCCTGGAAGGGACAGAGGTCATTCTCGGACTCTTCGAGGGGAGACTCGTCAATGTGGACCTGCCGATGATCGTGGAGCTGCTTGTCACGGAAACGCCGCCCGCCTTAAAAAACGCCACCGCTACGGCCCAGACCAAAGAGGCAGTTCTGGAAACCGGACTGCGGCTACAGGTCCCGCCCTATTTGGAGGCAGGAGAAAGAATCAAGGTAGACACCCGGGACTGTCGATTTATTTCCCGGGCATAGGCAGGAAAAATATGTTGACAGAATATCGAATTATGTTTATAAGATGAGGTCTCATTCGCCCAGGTAGCTCAGTCGGTAGAGCAGAGGATTGAAAATCCTCGTGTCGGCGGTTCGATTCCGTCCCTGGGCACCACTGAAAAGTAAGGGGTCAGCTTACCGAAGCTGACCCTTTTTACGTACAAATACAAAGGACCATAATCAGACCGGCAGCCCCACGCTGCCGGACGAAAGCTGAAAACAAAAAAATGGCCCCCTGCCTTGCGGCAGGGGGCTTTCTGGTATCGTACCCGTAACCAACATTTCGGTTCGGTATGGCCGAGCGGTACATCTATGTCAAGACCACGGTGAACAGCGGCCTAACATTCGGCTTTATACTGCGTTGTATATGCTTGCACCATTTCTGTATTCAATCGGAAACAACCGATACCAACCTACTAAAAAACCTCACCTTACTACTTCTACTTACCTGATCACCTTGAGGCCTGCGGCAGCAACATTGTTCGGATCAACTGCAACCCTGAACATGCCGGAATTTCCTGCGTTGTCCTGATCCAGGATAAGGGCGTCGTCAAGAACATTCATGACATTTGCAACATAACCTGTTTCATACTTTACGACGTTACCTTTTTTGAACGGAAGTGTGCTCATCTGATTTTTCTCCTCTCGATGTAAGTTCCCCAGAAACTGGGCTCTTTGACTTCAAACCTCTGCCTAACCGACCACCGGTCCGAGCGGTTTGAAACGATCCGAAGCGTTAACTCCCCTTTAACAACGGACAGGGTAGAAAATCCGAATTTCATTGCCGCTAAAATCCAGACCCGTTCCGGCACATCATGTCCGAAAAAAACGGGCCTGTCTGCTGCCGATAGGTTCTCCAAAAAAATCATCGACAAACAACGGATGATTTTAATTACGTGTCCATCGAATGTCAACATGAAAATCACTGATTAAATATTTCGCCTTAAACAGGAAAAAGCGTCTCCTTTCTGGGCAGTTCCACCACACGCAGAAAAAATGCTTCGACCCTCGCCGCAAGAGGTTGCTTCCCGGGGTGGAAAAAATATTGAAACACCACTCCAATGGGGGTATGATTCGCCGATAATTGCGCATAATTTCGACCAGGTGGCGAATTTTTCAAGAGGTTAAAAATCACGCCCCCATCATTCGCTCCGTCTGACTCCAGTAACACAGTCACGTAACCACCAGTAATAAATAGAGATATCCCCAATACGAATGTACCTTACATGATTTTTCAGCCAAAGCCATAGGAGGCATCCGCAATGCATTTTCATTTTTCAATTCCAAGCTCGGTAGCATTCGCTCCCGGAACCGCCGAAACAGTGGGTCATCTGCTTCGCGGTTTCGAAATATCCAAAGTTCTCTGCATTTACGACAGCGAAGTCAAAAAGGCCGGAATCGCCGATACCGTTCTGGCCTCACTGAAAGCCGCCAAGCTGGAGGTGACCGAATGGGGCGCGGTGCAGCCGAACCCCACCGATGAACTTGTGGAGGAAGGGGCCATCCTGGCCAGGGCAGCCGAAATCGAAGCAATTGTTGCCGTCGGAGGGGGCAGTGTTATCGATGCAGCAAAGGCTGTTTCCATCCTGATGACCAATGAGTCCCCCATCAACCAGTATGACGGGATAAATATGGTCAAAAACCCCGGCATTCAGGTGATTGCAATTCCTACGACCGCAGGCAGCGCCAGTGAGGTAACCTCCTTTACCGTCATTACCGACACCAAACTGCAAAAGAAAATGGTAATAGGCGGTCAGAACGTCGGTGCGCGTGTCGCCCTCATTGACCCACGCCTCACCTTCGCAGTTCCACCGGCCCTCACCGCTTCAACCGGGATGGCTGCCCTGGCCCACGCCATTGAGGCCTATCTCTCGGTCGCCAACTCGATTCCCACCGATATTAATGCCCTGAAGGCCATCGAGCTGATTTTCAGAAATCTCCCCGAAGCGGTGAAAAATGGCAGCAACAAAGAAGCACGAACCAACACCCTTCTGGGAAGCGTACTCGCGGGATTTGCCTACAACTCGGCTATTCTCGGTCTTGCCCATTCCATTTCCCACCCTCTCTGCATCCACTCCGGTGTCTCGCATGGATTCGCCAATGCCGCAGTCCTGCCCTATGTGATGGAATACAACGGTCAGGCCGTCCCGGAGAGAGTCAGGGATATCGGGGTGGCAATGGGTCTGGAGGTAAAAGACCTGGCAGCGAACGATGCCGTGTCGGCAACGGTTGCGGCAGTCCTGCAACTGTCCCGCACAATCGGCATCCCAACCTTGAAAGAACTCGGAGCATCACGCGACGATTTCGAAAAGATCGCGCTGGATTCACTCAAGGAAATCAGCACCATTTTCAACCCGCGGAATCCGAGCAAAGAAGACGTCATCGCCATTCTGGAAAAAGCATTCAAGTGACAGTATAGTTAGTTCTGCGCGGAATTTGCGAGTGTACTCGAGCATCTCCACCACATGATAAGCAGTTTACAATAGGGTGACAAAAAGTTATAAAGGCCATCGTCGGGATGAAGCGCAGCCTGGAAGCGCACTTGCTTCGAGACTTGATTAATTGTGACCAACTTAAAGCCTGACCATTTACTTGGTTAGGCTTTTTAGTTTTGCGCCCACACACTTCCGGACCATTATCACTATGTTATTGTTATCGATTAGCCCCCGACCCCGCCTGAGGCGGTGTTTTGTCGAAGAGTACCTTGCGCTCGTCATTCCCGCGAAAGCGGGAATCCAGGAATGACAGATAGTTGTAAAGCACTGGATACCCGCTTTGCTCCTTCGCTAGGGCTACTGCGCACAAGCCGCGAGTATGACAACCTTATAAAAGCATGATATACAAAATGTGATATTTCAGATACTTAGAATGAAGTAACTCAGAAGCGCATTTTGCCCAGACCAGCCCCTTCCGGAGCACTGCGGTTTCCGGCAAATTCTCGAGCAACATAGCTTTTGACATGTCTCATCTCAGGGGATGCTTACGGAGCATTCTGAGGTGAATTCAAAACTCCTTGTTCGTTTCCTTATATTCACTTCATATTTGATATAGGAATTTACTTTTCAGGTATAATAATAACAAGTGCTTCATCGGAATACTTCCGTGAGATTCCGCAGGAATTTTCACGAGTTATTATAACGTAGGCAAACAGCGTGGGTGCAAATCAGAAGAAAGGATTGCAATGGACACGCCTGTTGCAGAAAATAGCGCGGTGACACTTCTCTATGTTGAGGATAACCAGGCCATCCAGAAACTGGTTGCACGAATGATCATCCGCAGATTCCCGCAGTTGAAGCTTGTTCTGGCAGAAAACGGCCAGGAAGGGCTCGACCACTTCATCACCATGCATCCCGATATCATTATTACCGACATCCAAATGCCCGTCATGGACGGCATCCAAATGTCCAGGAAGATCAAAGCTATCGATAAAGGGGCAAAAATCATTGCTATTACAGCATTCGGCGACGTGGATTCACTTGTTGAAAGCATTAATCTCGGCATCAATCACTACGTGTTGAAACCGATCAAAAACGAGAAACTCACTGCCGCAATCGAAGAATTGCTCAAAGATATTCAGATGGCGAGACAACTCCGGATGCAGAACGAGTATATCCTGCAGATGGCTTATTACGATTCCCTGACTGGTCTTCCCAACCGGCAGCTGTTCAAAGAGATCCTCCACCAGTCGCTGGCGCATGCGCAGCGTCACAAAAGATTATTGGCGGTGCTTTTTCTCGACCTCGACAGGTTCAAGGTGATTAACGATACCCTCGGGCATGCAGTCGGCGATCAGCTACTGAAGGCTGTGGCGCTCCGGCTCAAACAGTGCTGTCGCCGCGATGAGGAAATGGTCTCACGCCGGGGTGGCGATGAGTTCATCATTCTCCTGCCCGATCTCGATTCCGCACAGGAGGCGGTCAACGTCGCCCGGAAGATCATCGATGCTTTTGCGATAGCCTTTGTTATTCCCGACCGTGAGTTGTTTATCAACACGTGCATAGGCATCAGTCTTTTTCCAAACGACGGCGATGATGGAGAAACTCTCATCAAGAACGCCGATATGGCCATGTACTGCGCCAAGGAACAGGGGCGAAACCGTTATCATCTTTACAACCCGTCAATGGATACACATGCCGCCTGGCGGCATGATATGGAAAACAGCCTTCGAATGGCACAGCAAAGGGGAGAATTCTTTCTCAACTACCAGCCCGAAGTAAATGTCAAAACCGGCCGAATTTTCAGCGTTGAGGCGTTGCTGCGCTGGCAGCATCCGGAACTGGGTCTTGTCCTGCCAAACCAGTTTATTCATTTAGCGGAGGAAACAGGGCTGATCATGGCTTTGGGCGAATGGGCGCTTCGAGCCGCGTGCGCCCAGAACAAGGCCTGGCAGGGTGCCCGGCATCCCAACCAGCGAGTGGCTGTAAATTTGTCCCCCCGCCAGGTCCAGAGCGACAACCTGGCTGACATGGTTGAAAATGTCCTTCGCGAAACCCAACTCGCGCCCCGCTGGCTCGAACTGGAGGTAACGGAAGAACTGCTTCTGCATGATTTGGAAACCGTCATCCGCACCCTACGCCGTCTGAGCAATCTTGGGGTGCACATCTCCATCGACGATTTCGGCACCGGTTATTCCTCCCTCTCCTACTTAAAGAAACTCCCCATACATACCCTGAAGATTGACCAGTCCTTCGTCAGCGACATCACCGTCAACCACGACGATTCAGCGATAGCCAAGGCGATAATCACCATGGCGAAGAGCCTCGGGCTGAACGTCATTGCCGAGGGGGTTGAAGCCGAGAAACAGATGCGCTTTCTTTACTCTCTCGGTTGCTGGAAAATGCAGGGATATTTTTTCAGTACACCGGTCTCCGCCGAAGAATTTTCACCATTTATCTGCAAGCCATACCGCCACAACAAGCCCCCGCAAAACATCACGACACATTGACTCAGGGGATAAGTAAGGGACCTTCTATAACGAGATCGTCTCACATGGAACCACGCCCCACTCGGAATGCCAGACGCAGCGGATGTTCGACAACCGGAATTTCTGAACGGACTGCGGTAGCAGGAAAGACCATGATAACCTATTGACAAAACACCGTCAAAAGGCTATATAAACCCTTCGTCGGGATGTAGCGCAGCCTGGTAGCGCACTTGCTTCGGGAGCAAGGGGCCGCTGGTTCGAATCCAGTCATCCCGACCAGCTCAAACTAACAGGGGTTTCTCTTCGAGAGACCCCTTTTCTTTTTCCCAGACGAAATTCCTCCCCAGAGCAACGGTGAAAATACTCCGGCCGTCGACCACGAGCCGAAACCGAACACCCCCCTGCCACAAAAATCACTATCCGGAATAATCCGCCGACACAGGAAACTTTCCAGCCGACAGACTCCTAAAATTAAGTGATTCTGTCCCGCCCACAACCGATACCCTGGAAGGTCCCGGCAATCGTGTTATACTTACTACACACTAGTAACCTGTAGCGGTAAAATGTGAGGGCACTCTGCCCGAATTGCACCTGAAGAAAGGAGAGAACGGGCAACAGTCGGCACGAGTTTTCCAACCGCCGGCAAAGGGAGAAAAATCATGAAGAAATTCCTTGGCTTCATTGTGGCAGCCTGTCTGCTCGCGCCTGTAGCTGCGCAAGCCTTGGACACAGCGGTGGGAAGCATCAAGATGGTTCGTGGCACAAGCGCCATTATGCGTGATATGGCAGCAGTAGAAACGAAAAACGGCACAAGGATCTTCCGTAACGACATACTCAAAACCGGGTCCGATGGAAGCATGTCGATAGTTTTCCGGGACGATACCCTCCTTGCTCTCGGACCGAACAGTGAGTTCGCGATCAAAGAGTTTCTTTTTTCACCCGCGGAAGGAAAGCTGTCCATTGTCACAAGATTGCTCAGAGGAACCGCAGTCTGCGTAACAGGCATCATCGGCAAGCTATCGCCGCAATCCGTTCGATTCGAAACGCCTGTCGCAAATATCGGCGTCCGCGGAACCAGGTTTGCGGTAAAGGTTGAAAACCCCGCAGAATAGCACCCGTCCCACATGACGCCAGCGCAAACACCCTCCTGCAGGGTAATCCCGTATTCTTTTTCGATAAGCCGCGAGGTATTCCATGAAACATATCGAAATGATCCTTCTTTGCCTTGCAGTTCTCCTGTGCCTGACAGCCTGCTGCAAAGATCGAAACCTTGTCGTTCTGCTTCCGGAACCTGGTGGAACGACCGGTCAAATTCTCGTTTCCAACCAGGGTGGGAGCCAGTTGCTGCAGGAACCGAATATGGCGACCACCATACTATCCGCGCAGAGTGCCCCGAAGAAGCCGGAGCCTATGGGCGAACAAGAAATCCAGGAGACCTTCGGCGAGGCACTCGTGGCATTGCCCTCTCCCCCCATCCATTTCATCCTGTATTTCAAAACCGACACCACCGAAATCACGAACGAATCGAGGAAACTTCTGGCCAAAGTGCTCCCGGCAATCGCGGACCACGAATCCATAGATGTGAGTGTCGTGGGGCATACCGACCGTTTCGGAACCCGGGCTTACAATTATCAGCTTGCCTTGGAGCGGGCCCTTCTGGTGCAGAAAATGCTACTTGCTCTCGGGATCAACCCGCAATTCATCGAGGTAACGTCCCACGGCGAGGACAACCCTCTTATCCAAACGGCGGATGAAGTCCGGGAACCGAGAAATAGACGGGTTGAGGTCGTGGTTCGATGAATCGCTACCCGACAGAAAACAATCGTGTGGGTGCGTGTCGGCACTAAGGACTGATACATGACCTTCCTGGCGATTCGGAAAGCTCTCCTGGCGAAACCCAAAAAGATGCGCGGCTGGATTTTCTGCGCAGGCATCGGGCTGACCATCCTCCTTGCATTACTGGCGATCTACCGTCCGGTTTTTTTTCATTTTCTCGACTACAAAGTCTATGACACAATCCTGCGTTCGAACAGTTCCGCTGGTTCCCCCCGGACACCGGCAGAACCTGTCATTATTGACATTGATGAGAAGAGCCTTGCCCGTTTTGGCCAATGGCCGTGGCCCCGTTACCGCGTCGGGATTCTTCTCGAGAAAATAAGCAAACTTGGTGCCGCAAGCATCAGCCTTGACATTGTTTTCCCCGAACCCGACCGCACCTCCCTCTCCGCGGTCAGGGAAGATATCCTGCGGGAATACGGCACCAGGCTCGACCTCACCGGAATACCCGCAACCCTGCAGGACAACGATATAATCCTGGCAGACATCCTTTCCCGAGGCCCCTTTGTTCTCGGCTACAGCTTTCTCTTCACAAACGGTAAAAACCCTGCCGCTGATTGTCCTCGGCAGCCGCTCCCGGCGGCCATTATGGAGCAAAACGGAACGACAGCAGCCCCTGTAGACCTGTTCCGCGCCATGGGGGCCACCTGCAGTATCTCGTCGCTGGGACGTGCAGCCTCCGGTTCGGGCTTTTTCAATGTGATCCCGGACGATGACGGAGTCCTGCGTCGAGTTCCGCTCCTGATAGAATACCAGGGCAAACTGTTCCCCAGTCTTTCGTTGGCAACCTTCATGCATGCCCGGCAGATCAAACAGGCCGTCCTGAAAACCTCCTCAGGCCGACTGGAAAGCATCGTCCTGCCCGATATCAGCATCCCGGTCGATTCGAAAGCAAACCTTCTTGTCCGGTACCGCGACGCAAGAGCTCCCATCAGCCATTTCTCTGCCCTGGACATCATGGAGGATGCCGTTGCGCGAAAGAGCATCGAAGGAAAAATCGTCTTTCTTGGCGCATCCGCCGTCGGGCTCGAAGAATACCGGACCACGCCTCTGGCAGCGGCGGTCCCCGGGACGGAGATCCATGCAACGATTGTCGACAATATCCTGAAAAAAGAGTTTTTCTACCGCCCCTACTGGGCCCCCGGCTTCGAACTGCTCCTGGTCATTTTTTGCGGCATTTTTTCCTCACTGCTTTTGAGCTGGACCCGCTCACTCCTCGGCGTATCCGTCCTTGCGGTCTGCTGTACGGGCCTATGGATTGCCTCAGGCTGGGCGCTCCGGACCAAAGGAATCTTCATCTCACCCCTGTTACCCCTCGTGACCCTTGTCGGCAACTTCTCCCTGCTCACCTTCGTCAAATACTGGCGAGAAGAGCAGACTGTCAAGTCCCGTAACAAAGACCTGGTGGCGATGCAGAATTTCACCATTCAATGCCTGGCAGCCCTGACAGAAACGCGCGATAGTGAAACGGGAAGACATATCGAACGCTGTCAGCACTATGTCAAACTACTGTCGGAACAATTGGCCAAAAATCCGAAATATTCGGAAATCCTCGATGAAGAAACCATCGATCTCCTGTACCGCTCGGCATCACTCCATGATATCGGCAAAGTGGGAATACCGGACAGTATCCTGCTGAAACCCGCAACCCTGACCGCTGACGAATACCGGGAGATGAAAAAGCATACCATCTACGGCCGTGAAGCCATCCTGCGTGCGGAACACCTGTACGGAAAGGATGTCAAGGATTCCTTTCTCCAGTTTGGCAAAATCATTGCCTACTCCCATCACGAAAAATGGGACGGCAGCGGCTATCCGGAGGGCCTCTCCGGAGAAGACATTCCCCTTTTCGGCCGGATCATGGCCGTTGCCGATGTCTATGACGCGATAATCTGCAAACGTCGCTATAAACCGGCTTTCAGCCATGAGGACGCGGCGGAAATCATCATCCGAAACAAGGGCACTCATTTTGACCCAACA
>Ga0351902_1009_pt1 | contig 65488 bp, 53 predicted proteins | sample BONcelHT113001D5_FD_205828 | JGI IMG/M metagenome (GOLD analysis project Ga0351902, IMG submission 205828) | Enriched cells from coal bed in the Powder River Basin, Montana, United States - BONCAT cells T11 rep1 HSBNCT.T11.300.1.D5 ...
TCTCGATTTCATTTCAGCGGATAAAATTCGTGAAACATTTCTGCTCTCGCGCCGGCGGGGTAATCGTGCCTGTGCCGTTTTCCACCAGTTTCATCAGCCATGCCATGTTTTTGCCGAGCACTCGCATGATCTGTACGCCCTCCTCGTCGTTGAGCGCTTCACCGGGCACCATGCCATGGATCACGTTCCAATAGTTTGACGTCGGTATCAGCATCTCGGAATAGCAGAGATAATTATTCAATTGGTCAAAGGCTGGCAGGCCACCGGACCGCCGTACCGCTACCACCGCTGCACCGACTTTATGTCGCAGCATGCTCCCATTCACACCGGCCACAAAAAACGCCCGGTCCAGAAACGATTTCATCGTGCCTGCCATGGCCGCATAATGAACGGGTGAACCGAGGATGATGCCATCGGCGTTCTTCATTTCCTGAATCCACTCATTCACCTCGTCACCGGGCAGTACACACTGCTCGTTTTTGCTGTGAATGCAGGCATAGCACGCTGTGCACCCACGGATAACCTTGTCCCCCACCTGGATGATCCTCGTCTCGATTCCTTCTTTTTCCAGTTCATCGGCAACGATTCGCAGCGCGTGATAGGTATTGCCTTCCTTGTTGGGACTACCATTAAATGCCAGAGCTTTCATGTGCGTCCTCCTGTTTGTTGTATATATGACAGTAGAATCCAAGGGCAGCTTACCCGACAACCAGCGGTACAGCAACCTTCTATCGTTGCAGTAGAGAAAGCCGAAAGGTGGTCCCTTCCAGTTCCGAAGTTGTGAGATTCATTATGCCGCCAAGGAAGTTTTCGCCGAAAATCTTCATAGCAAAGATGCCAAGTCCATGACCAAGTTGCTCTTTGTCGGAGCATTATGGGATCAGGGTAGCTTTTTTGATATTCAAGGCGAGCACTTCTAGTCTCCTCGATAAGATATTGGCTGTTGAGAGTCATTGATGTTGGGGGTCTGATGTTCTGGCATTCGTCTTCTAAACGTCAGAATGCTTTGCCTGGGCCCATGGTATTGTCTGTTATTTTTTTCAATTCTGTAGGAAAAAGCCCTCTTCCACTAGCAACACCTGGGGATTCTCATATGACAGTGGAAAGCCGGAAATGGCACGGCGAATCAGCCCCCCGATTATTTCTGTTCTGCATTCGTACCCGGCAGCTGGAAATATTTGGCCGATTCGGCCAGCGCGAGAACGTTGTTTTTGAAATCGTCCGGCGAAAAATCATGGACCAGGTTGACCAGTCCGGATTGGTGGTCAACGAGCAATACCGCCACGTTATCCTTGTCGAGACGGTTATAGGTGAATTCAGTTTTCACGGTATTCCTCCCGTGGCTGGGGTCTGAACGTTGCCTCACGTCACCAGCACAGAAAAATGATTGCGTCCTGATTACTTTATACCTCAATTTCAAGGAGTTACCAGCAGGATAGGGGGGCACGACGGGGGGCAAATAAGACTGGGGGAGGTCTTGAAAATCGTATCTGGATCATTGTAGCGGCCATGGCGTAGTGTACCCGGCGATCCTTCGGGCTTCCTTGCCGAGATCGGTTATGAATGCCATGTGTTCCTCAAACTTGCTGTAGTCGATGAAGGGGGTCGCAATGACCACCGCGACATCGTCCACAGGATGGTACGCGACCAGGTTGACATATCCCGGATGTGCCCCGGCATGCCCCATGCCGACAGCACTGTTGCCAATCCCCAGGGCATAGCTGGTGTTGCCTGCCGGCACCGTGGTCATCCGCGTAAGCTGCTCCCGAGTCAGCGGCCCACTGCCGGAGAGCAGGGTCCGTATCCACCGGCCCATGTCGGCGGGAGTGCTGATGATATTGCCGGGGCCCACCTGGTCCGACATATTGTATTCGGTCGTATCGTCAAAGCCGCTACTGGAATCGAGGCTGGCATAACCGTGCAGATACGGTGCAGGAAGCGACGTGTCATAGGCGCTCCAGGGGGCGATGGTTTGTTTCAGTCCGACAGGCGCCAGCAGGTTGTCTGCAATGAACCGGTCGTAGCTGGTTCCGGATACCCGCTCAATGATCTTCGCCAGCAGCGAATAACCGGTATCACTGTAATGGTAATCCGCGCCGGGTACGAAAAACGAAAAGTTATTCGCTGAAATTACTCCGGCCAGTTCGTCAATGGTGAACTGATGATCAGGTTCATCCAAAACATATTTTATGTAGTCCCCGTACATGTAGCCGTTATACGGGGCTTGCTGGATCGGCGTGTTGTACACATCGTAAACTCCGGCCCGGTGGGACAGAAGCTGACGGATCGTAATCTGGCTCTTGTAGGGAATTGCATAATTTGGCGAAGCTGGAAGGTAGGGGACTTCCGTGCCCGGAATCGGGTCGGTAAGCCGGTCATCGATCCTCAGCTTTCCCTGCTGGTCCAGCAGCATTATCGAGGCGGCCGTGAATGTCTTGCTGACGCTGGCGATGCGGTAGTGCCAGTGTTGATCGGCACCCGCGGGCAGACCGGCCGTTGCGGTCCAGGTGCCGGCTGGCGTCACCAGGTGCACCACAACCCCGGCATTGTCCGGCAGGTTGTTGGCAGCCTTGTACGCCGAATACTTTGCGGACACCATCTCCTGAATACGCAACTGTACGGTATCCACAGTCGGGTGATGGCTGCCGCATCCGGCGAGCAGGAACGGAAACAGCAGGAAAGACAGATATCTGGCCGTAATGTTACGTGCCATTGGTGCCTCCATTTTTCTACTGGGCGAATAACCGTGAGCTTTTGTCAGCAAAACCCTTTTTCTGACAGGGACGAAAGGGATGAAATCTTAAAACCCGAAACCTGTTTTTTTTAAAACCAAAAAGTTAGCAGCCTTTTTTTGCCGTTATCCCCTGCATCCCCTTAATCCCTGTTACATTGCCTCTTGGTTGCCTCTCTAAGACTATTCTTACGTTATTACCAATGGCGGTTGCGCACAAGCTTAATCATGGTTCCTCCTTCAGGAAATTCAACAGCACTTCGTGAAATGTATCCTTCATCTCCATATGGGGGATATGACCAACGTTAGCCAGTTCAGCCAGCTTTGCGTTCGGAATCAGCGCGGCGGTCTTGCGTCCCAACGCAGGGTATTGACCTACTGTTGGCAAAAGTTCCTTCTTTACCCGCGCTTTACCCACCACTGTCCGATCCGCTTGTCCGATCACCAGCAGCGTCTTCGCCTTTACCTCGCCAAATTCGTGGCACACCGGCTGTTGGTAGATCATCTCGTAGGTAAGGGCGGACGACAAGGCCTGACGGGGGAATTCTCCACTGCTCCGCTGACGAGCGGCAACCTCGGCATATTCGCCATACTCCCGCCGCCAGGTAACGAAATAGGTCTTGTGGTAGGCGAGAATTTTTTCAGCCGAAGCTCTCAGTTCGGAGCGATACAGTTCATCTACGGAAACGTACGGTACGAATCTACGGTACTCTTCAAGCCCGATCGGATTCTCCAAAACAAGTCTGGTGGCGGTTTCCGGGTACATCAAGGTAAAGCGGGTTGCCAGCATGCCCCCCATGGAGTGTCCCATGACCGTTACTTCCTTGACTCCCAAAGTGTCCAGCAACTTTTTGGTGTTGGCGGCCAGTGCATGGAAGCTGTAATGGATGTCGGGTTTTGATGATTTGCCGAAACCTATCTGATCCGGGACGATAACTCTGTAGCCGTTATCGGCAAGGAAAGTGATAGTATCCTTCCAGTAGGCACCAAAGAAATTCTTGCCATGCAGCAACAGTATGGTTTTACCAATCCCGCCACTGCGAGGTGGAACGTCCATATAGGACATCTTCAGATCCTGACCCTCAACGGAAAGCGGGAAAAACTGGACCGGATACGGGTAATCATAACCCTCCAGGGTAATGGAAAGCGGTTGACGGTCCTCAGCCTGGGAAGTCAATGGAGTCGTGGCAGCGATTATGCCTATGGCGACTATAAGCGCAACAGCAACAAAAGATGAGAATGGTTTCCGCATAGCAATAATCCTTTCGAAGAATTGTACAATTTGCTCGTCCGATCTTTATCGTTATCTTGCCACCAATACTACCAGGGAAACTTTTATCTGTCTCATTCTGGTTCTTGACAGGTTAGTCTTTTCGTCGGAACCTTCCGGAAGTCTATGAAGTCAGGTCAGACTTTCCACACCGTAGGTCCTTCCTCCATCATTCAAGACTCCGGCAGCCACTGAAAGCGGGACAACGGGATGCGGCCGTGTTCGTCGAAGGTCACCCCTTCATCTTCGAGCAGCAGGCGCTGCACAACTGCCATGGAGCAGCCGTCCGCGCGGGAACTTATCATCCCCCTTGCATTCACCACGCGATGCCAGGGGATTGGAACCTGGTCGCCGAGGTTGCTGAGCGCGTATCCCACCTGTCGCGCATGGCCCGGTATCCCCGCCAGACGCGCGATCTGGCCGTAGGTTGCTACGCGTCCCCGGGGAATGCATGAAACCACGGAATAGATTTCCTGGTAGGAAACGGTCGTCACGTGAGATGGCCTCGCATTGGTGGATTTTGTACAACTACTCGCTCTTGTCTCATGTGGACTAACAAAGGACTAACAAAGGGGTCGGACTAACAAAGGGGTCGCGTCTCAACAATTGGCATTTGTCAGATGTTGAGACGCGACCCCATGGGTAGATTCATTTTCGCCTTGTGCTTGCTGGTGAACTTTTGCGACTCTTTTCGCTCATTGCCTGCTCCTTTTTACTGCAGGCTACCATCTTAAATTATTGTACGGAAATTGGGGTCCACTATAAGGCGGTCCGCTGGAACGACGGGTTATGCCGCTTGGGTGCTACTCCTTCTCTGGCATTGCCGAAGAATGGTGGCTCGTAATGAGCCACTCTGAACCGTTCCAGCGATAGGTGTAGGTGTAGCGTCCGCTGACCTTTGCCCCTGTCTTAGCAAACGTGAATGTGTAAAGACCAGCGTCAACCGCCGTATTGCAGCCGAGCTCAATGGTGCGCAAGTCGATCGTGCCGGAGGGGCGGTTCTCTAAGAAGTGATGGAAGTAATCCTCCTTCTCGGCCGGCGTGAGACGAGGCTTGTTTGAAACAGTAGGCAAGAGGATTGATCGCTCTGCGTAGTTGGCGACTACCTTGTGCGGATCACCAGTTAGTAATGACTGATTCCAGCGATCGAACAGCGAGGCGATTTCCTGTTCTGTAGTTGCCTTACAGTACTCCATGCGCGCACCTTGCGTACTGGCACAGCCGACAAGAGTTGCGGCAACCACAAACATACTTAACGACTTTATCTTCATTTTCGCGCTCCTTTTAGCGTGGGTAGCAAAGCTTGAGGCATAACGGGCCAGCGGGTGATCGGGATCACCGGTCCTCCCGTCAAATTGGGACATCGGTTTTTATCGAAATCTGTCAATGTGTAGACGCGACAACCATTATTTCCTACGCGACAATAGTGGTAGAGGTTCCTATCCCGCAAACCCCAGAGATGCGTAATGGTCGGCGTCGCCGATCTCGCCGGTGAAAGAAAGGGAGAAATCGGCGAGAAAGAGCGCCAAGCGCGCCGTTTTCTCCGCCGGCTTGAGCAGTCCCTTTTCCTTATAGTCCTTAAAGGTCTGCCAGGTCTTGGAGCCGAGCGTCTGCGGACCGGCGGCGCGGATCTCCGTCTGCATTCCGGTATCCATGACGCTGGGGTCGAGCCCGTTGACCCGGATGCCGTCGCCCTCCAGTTCCAGGGCCAGGATGCGGGTCAGTTGGTTCAGCCCCCCTTTGGCAATACAGTACAGGCCGAAGGGGGAGCGAGCGTAGCTCCCCAGGCCGGAGGTGACGTTGATGATCGCCCCTCCTCCGCGGCGGCGCATCAGCGGGACGGCCATCCGCGCGAAGAGGAAGGCACCCTTCAGGTTCACAGACAGGGAGGTGTTCCAATCCGCCACGCTGACCTCCTCCATGCGCAGGAACGGCCCAACCATGGCGGCATTGTTCATCAGGATATCAACGCCGCCGAACCTCTCCACCGACGCTTTCATCACCCGGATTGCGGTTGCTTCCTCGCTCACGTCCCCGGTTACCGCCAGACCACAGTCGTCTCCCATGAGCCGGACCACCTCCTCCAGCTCGTCCTTTGTCCGGCTGACGACGACAACCTTCGCCCCGGCTGCGGCGAATGCCAGAGCCGATGCCCGTCCCAGCCCGCGACCGCCGCCGGTCACCACGGCAACCTTTCCCGCAAGATTTACCTTTCTTCGCATGGTCATGCTCCCTTCCGCGCATTGCCTGCCTTACCGCACCAAAAACTTTGGTGATAATCAAACTATAGTCGAACGTCAGCACACTTCAACCATTTGCCTGGAGGAACAGACGGAAAGGGAAGTACCGGTAAGGGAACGAGGTGTTCGGTGGAGAGATAGATTGAAACAGAAAAGGCGGCCGATTGGCCGCCTTTTGAATTAAGTAAACTGTTGCTGGAACTCCTGCCTGTTATTCTCGACCAGGCTTTACTGCAGGCACCTGAACAGCCCCTTCGACCAAAAACAACTTCCGCAGGGCACGGTGTTGACAAAGCAGTCGTGCTCGAAATCCTCTTTGTAAACGTTGTCGCAGGGGGTGAGGTTGCAGTCGGAACAGGTGGAGTAATCCTTCCCCAGGACTTCTTTCCGGTGCTTGATGAAGGCCGGACTGTTCCAGATCTCTTTTATCCCCTTCTCGGCCAGGTTGCCGAAAGACTTGTTGTTGACGTACCTTTTCTGCCCATAATACCAGCAGCTGAATTTGTGCCACAGGAAGTAACAATTGTGGACGTCGCCGTTCCAGGAAATGAATGCGCTCCCGTTGTCGACAAAGTCACACCCGTTATTGTTTTTCGGTATGATTGCCGGAAGGGACAGGTCAAGGCCGATTTCCCTTGCCGTTCTCTCTGCTTCCTCGAAAATCTGTGCCAACCGCTCCAGCCACTTTTCGTCCCTCGCCATAAGATTCTTCATGTGAAACGATATCCCGCGAACTCGTCCTTCGGCCTGCATAGCCGTAACGAAATCGACTACCCGTTCCTCCTTCGGCGACCGCAGAAAATTCCACCTGACCTTGAAGTAGGTCTCCAGGTTTATCCCCTCCCGCTCTGCCCGCTCCTTCCATTCCTGGAAAAAGCCCAGTGCTTGCTCTGAATTGAGGTCATAGGCAATTTTTTCGGCATGCTCGCTGTCGTAAGGAAGAAGATGGGTAACGATGGCAAACGACGCTCCCTGTTTCGCCGCCCATCGCACTACCGACGGCAGCTCGTGGGCATTGTCGCGCATCACCACAAATTCGACGCCGATCTGAAGATCGCGGCCGGCCATTGTCTTTGCTTTCCTGAGTGCGGCAAAGGCCTTTTCCATATCCTGCACTTCTCCACCTTCCCTTATGTCACGGAAGACGTCCGGGGACAGGGAGTCCATGGACAGACAGATTCGGTCAAGACCGGCTTCGACCAGTGAGGCGGCACGGACTTCATTGAGCTCGAGGCCGTTCGATTGGAATCCGATCCAGCTTCCCCGCGGCATCGCTGCTTTGGCTTTGCGGATGAAGTTCTCCAGTTCCGGGTGCAAAAGAGGCTCGCCGATCCCGTTCAGGACGAGAGTCTCAAGAGAGGGAAAGGCCGCTTCCAAGGCGGAAAAGACGGCAGGCGGCATATCGCCCTCAATGATCCCGCAGTCTTCGGTTTGCTTCACACACATGCTGCACTTCAAGTTGCAGCGGGTCGTGGTTTCTACGAAAAGTCGCGAAGGGAACGGGCGAAATGCAGCAACCTCGTTTGCGTCTTCTCCTGTAGTGCGGGAACCATGGCCGTCTTTCGGTACGTCCTGTTGTGTCCAATCTTTCTCGTTTATAGCCAATTGTCCTGGGGTCATCGCTCGCACCTCCTGTCTTTGATGGTAACAGGATAGCGATGTTCCGGGTAACTTGTCATGACGCAAATCAAAAAAAGCGAGATAGAGAGATTTGTTGTGAGTTTCCAACGGGGTGGGTGAGGAAATATCCGGATAAGCAGAGAAGAGATAAACCCGAAACTGCGGGGCTGAGGAAATCCGGGAGTGATCTGTTTGTTGCTAATTAGAGAAAAATGGATCTGTCCCGCTTTTCGCCGCTTTTCGTCTTACTCCGCGGTTGTCGGATCGATCATGCGCTTGACTTCGGCTACATTGTTGGCCGGGAAACCGGCCTTCCTGGCGTGCTCAAGGACCAGTTCCCTGTTGGGGGCAATGTAGATGCAGTAGATCTTGTCCTCGGAGACATAGCTCTGCACCCACTGAATTTGCGGACCAAGCCCTTGAAGAACAGTGGCGGATTTCTGCGAGATTGCCTGCATGTCTGCTCCGCAGATATACCCTGCTCCCGGAATTTCCCTCTCAATGATGTACTTCGGCATTATTTCCCCCTTTGTTGCATCTGAGATTTTACCAGGGCGTATGTTCTCTTATTTGCTTACTTCTGCGGGTGCGGCAGGTTTTTTGGAGATACCTGCAACGTATCTAGATCTTTTTGTCGGGATCGGCGGCAATGCTGCGCCAGGAGCAATTCCAGACATCTTCGAGTTGTTCGGTGAGAGGTCCGGCGATGGTATTATCGAGACGCAGATTTATCAGCCTGAACATGCCCCCGAAAAGGCAGTTGGATGCAATTGTCAAATCAAGATCGATAATTTCCCTATTTTCGATACCTTCTTGTACCATTTCACGCATTATGGCAAACGGTCTTGAAGAGCAGATGGGTGTGACCGTTGGTATAAACTCGCTGTGTTTCGCATGCAGCATAAACGCCATTTGTGCCGGATTTGACTCGGTGAGATCGAATAAATGCGCCATGATAGCCTTACATTGATCATGTGCGGTATCATGGCTGTTCTTGATTGCGAGAAAATCGGCCGTAATTTTCTCCAGAAGAGAATCATATAAAGCTGAGGCAAGCTCCTCTTTGCCGGCAAAATAATGATAGACTGCACCAATGCTGATATTGGCATCGCGCCTTATATCTTGAATCGAGGTATTGAAATACCCTTTGGTGGTAAATAACTTCAGGGCTGTATCAAGAATGGTCTGCTGGAGGTTTTCGTTTTCAGTGGATGTTTTTAATCGCCTGCCCATCGGGTCCTCTGTGTTGGTAGGAAAGAAAAGCTGATTCAAAATTTGAGCCATATATAGCACTCTTTGCGCTGACATGGCAAATTCTTTTGCCCGCAGAGAAAGTGCCTGCTACTGCATGTACGTGCCTTGGCACTGTTGTCTCCGCCTTGGACCGTGCGCATGATCGGCTTTGCCGACAGGGTCGTGTCGAACTGTTCCTGTAAGCTCCCTCAGGGATAATAAGGGGACCTGCATCAGTGCCGTTCCACAAATTGACTGAATGGAAACATGAAATTTCCGTTGCAATTACAGTTTTTACATGGTACAAAACGAATGTTCGTTCGGTATTAATTTCAAGCCAAAACTAAGGAGGACGAGTATGCCGAAGTATGTCATTGAGAGAGAGATTCCAGGGGCAGGACAAATTGGGGCGGCAGACATGCAGGGCATTGCACAGAAGTCGTGCAGCGTTCTGAGCGAGCTTGGACCGCAGGTCCAATGGGTGGAGAGTTACGTTACAGAAGACAAAATTTATTGTATTTATATTGCTCCCAACGAGGAGATGGTGCTTGAGCATGCCCGTAAGGGCGGCTTCCCGGCAAACAGCGTGGCCGAGGTCAAACGCATGATCGATCCGACGACCGCGGAGTAAAAAATGCTGTAACAGACTATGAATTGGCGGCATCAAACTGCTGCTGATGCTGAACAGAAAAAGGTCCCAGGCTTGTATAGTCAGGGGCCTTTTTCTTTTTTGCCCTCACATTGGTAATGACGGTACACTAAAAGCTGCCGCACGTTGTATGCGCAGGACGTTGTTGCATGAGGTGTCCCGGACTTGGGTCCAGTTATTCAACCCAACGCAGTGCTTGTAGCCGCTGCGCGCGGTGTTTATCTCATTTTCTTCTCCTATTTACCCTGAAAACTTATATTTCAAGACCTGGCCCCGTGAACTGGATGAACTGGGTGGATGGTTGAGGTGGAAAATAAATCTGTCCCCGTTTCTGCTATGTCCCCGTTTCTGCTAGCCCCAGCCGAGAGGTTCCGGAAGGAATCGAGTTGTTGCCTTGTCTTGAACCGATCCCCCGGTCTTTCGTTCCAAAGGTGACTAAATAGTAATCAGGTGCTCGTTTCTTCGGCGTATACGGCGGACTAGAACAGCTAAAAACCCATGAAATAAGGCACTTGTACTTTTGGCACAGCGAATGCATTATGATTTGCCAAAGCAGAAATTCGAGAAGTAAAACAAAATAGACGAATACGTCGCAGTATTCGAAAACAGTCAGGCAAAGGCGCCTCCATTAACGAAAATGGGGCGCCTTTTTTATTGCCCCGAAAATTTACGGACGTTCCACGGATGAGTGGACGAAAGGAGAAACACAATGAGACAGATCGCAATTTACGGCAAAGGCGGAATCGGCAAGTCAACCACAACCCAGAATACGGTGGCAGGTTTGGCCGCGCTCGGCAAGAAGGTAATGATCGTCGGTTGTGATCCCAAGGCGGATTCAACCCGCTTGATCCTCCATGCAAAAGCACAGTCAACGGTTATGGACCTGGTCAGAGAACTCGGGACGGTCGAGGATTTGGAGCTTGATGATGTTCTCAAGGTAGGATACGGCGATATCAAGTGCGTTGAATCTGGTGGTCCCGAGCCGGGTGTTGGCTGTGCCGGCCGCGGTGTTATTACCGCCATTAACTTCCTTGAGGAGAACGGCGCCTATACCCCCGATCTTGACTTCGTGTTTTACGATGTACTTGGTGACGTTGTCTGCGGCGGGTTTGCCATGCCGATCCGGGAAGGTAAGGCGGAAGAAATTTATATCGTCTGTTCCGGTGAGATGATGGCCATGTATGCTGCCAACAACATCGCCAAGGGTATTTTGAAATATGCTTCTTCCGGCAAGGTTCGCTTGGCCGGGTTGATATGCAACGCCAGGAAGACCGACAAGGAGTTCGAACTTGTCTCGGCCCTGGCAGCGAAACTCGGCACCCAGATGATCCACTTTGTCCCCCGTGACAACCAGGTACAGAGGGCTGAGATGCGCCGGATGACGGTTATCGAATACTCTCCTGAGCATCAGCAGGCACAGGAGTACCGTGAGCTGGCCAGAAAAATCTCTGAAAACAAGATGCTTGTTGTTCCGACCCCGCTTACCATGGATGAACTCGAAGAGTTGTTGATGGAGTTCGGTATTCTGGAGGTTGAAGACGAGTCGATCGTCGGTGTTGCGGAAGCGGCAGCCAAGTAACATACGGTATCCAGAAAACATGGGCGCGGTTCTTGATTATTTCGACAATAAGTCCGCGCCCTTTTTATACCCTTTTTTCCAACAAATGAGCGGCGAAAGGCACAAAAGGAGTGTTGTCTTCTGATCCTGCGGCCTTGGCCCTTATGCTAAAGGAGTTATCAATGTCAGGTACCCCGAATAAAGTAGATGGAATTACGAAAGAATCGACCCAGGAGATGATCGACAAGGCCCTGGAAGCGTATCCCGAGAAGGCAAAGAAAAAGAGGGCGCCGCATCTTGCTCCCAATGACCCGAATGCCAGTTCCGCTTGCGTCAAGTCTAACCGCAAGACGGTGCCCGGTGTCATGAGCGCCCGCGGCTGCGCCTACGCAGGCGCCAAAGGGGTGGTCTGGGGCCCGATCCGCGACATGGTGCACGTATCCCACGGCCCGGTCGGCTGCGGATGGTATTCCTGGGGAACACGGCGCAACCTGATGTCCGGCATCTGCGGTGTGACCAACTTCGCCATGCAGTTTACCTCCGATTTTCAGGAAAAAGACATTGTCTACGGTGGCGACAAGAAGCTTAAGCAGCTTCTGGGTGAGGCAAAGGAGCTGTTTCCGTTGGCCAAGGGGATCTCGGTTCTGTCCGAATGCCCGGTTGGTCTCATCGGTGACGACATCAACTCGGTGGCAAAGCAGACTGCGGCCGAGCTGGATATTCCGATCATCCCCTGTAACTGCGAAGGTTTCCGTGGTGTTTCCCAGTCTCTGGGACATCACATCTCCAATGATACCATTCGTGACTACATTATCGGCACCCGCGAATTTTCCGAGCCGGAGACCCCGTACGACATCGCCCTGATCGGCGACTACAACATCGGCGGCGACGTCTGGGCGGTGAAGCCCCTGCTCGAGGAAATCGGATTGAATGTGAAGGCTACCTGGACCGGCGATGGCCAGCTGGAGCATATCGCAGCTACCCACAAGGTGAAACTGAACCTGATTCACTGCTACCGTTCCATGAACTACATGTGCAAAGTCATGGAAGAGAAGTACGGCATCCCCTGGCTGGAGTTCAACTTCTTCGGCCCGACCAAGATCAAGGAAAGTCTCCGGAAGATCGCCGAGCAGTTCGACGACACCATCAAGGAAAACGTCGAGAAGGTTATCGCCAAGTACGATCCGATGATGCAGGCTGTTATCGACGAGTACCGTCCCCGCCTGGAAGGAAAGAAAGTCATGCTGTATGTCGGCGGCCTCCGTCCCCGCCATACGGTCAATGCCTACGAGGACCTGGGAATGGTCGTGGTCGGTTCCGGGTACGAATTCGCCCACGGCGACGACTACGAGCGCACCAGCGCCGAGATGCCGGAGGCAACGGTTATCTATGACGACGTGTCCGAATACGAGCTGGAGGAATTTGTCCACAAGCTCCGTCCCGACCTGGTCGGCAGCGGCATCAAGGAAAAATACCTCTTCCAGAAGATGGGCGTGCCGTTCCGCCAGATGCACAGCTGGGACTATTCCGGTCCGTACCATGCCATTATGGGCTTCCCGGTCTTTGCCCGGGATGTTGACATGGCCATCAATAGCCCGACCTGGAAGTTTGTGAAGTCGCCATTCTAAAAATGTAGGGGCGATCCTTGTGATCGCCCGATTAAAGCAGGGCGAATAAAGAAGCAAGGGCGAATACAAGATTCGCCCCTACGGAATATATTTCCCCGGACCGTGGGACGGATTGGTCCCCGGCCGTACAAGGAGAAAATTATGAGCGCAGATACTGCCGTCAAATATGTTACCGAAATAACCGATGAAGAAGAAAAACGGGTTTCAGAGTGGATCAACACCGAGGAGTACAAGGAAAAGAATTTCGCACGCCAGGCCCTGGTCATCAATCCTGCCCATACCTGCCAGCCGCTCGGGGCCGAGCTGGTGGCCCATGCCTTTGAAGGCAGCCTCCCCTTTGTGCACGGTTCCCAAGGTTGTGCCTCGTACTACCGCTCCACCCTCAACCGGCACTTCCGCGAGCCAGCCCCCGCGGTTTCCGATGCCATGACCGAAGACGGTGCCGTGTTCGGTGGTCAGAACAACCTGCATGAGGCGCTGGAAAATGCCTATGCTCTCTACAAGCCGAAGATGATGCCGATCTTTACCTCCTGCATGCCGGAGATCATCGGTGACGACCTTACCGCCTTCATCAAGAACGCGAAAAACAAGGGATTTGTCCCGAAAGATTTCCCGCTGCCCTATGCCAATACCCCAAGTTTTAACGGCACCCATATCCACGGCTACGATGCCATGCTTCTCTCCATTATCCAGTATCTTACCGAAGGAAAGCAGGTGGAGGGGCGCTGCACCGGCAAACTCAATCTTATTCCCGGTTTCGACTGCAACACCGGCAACTACCGTGAGTACAAGCGGATCCTGGAAGAATTCGGCATTCCCTACACCATGCTGGCCGACATCTCCGACGTGTTCGATTCTCCACTGGACGGCACCTACCGTGTCTACCCGGGAGGAACAAAGCTTGACGAGGCCGCCGATTCCATCAACGGCAAGGCAACCATTACTCTCGGTCCCTATGCCACTCCCAAGACCTTCGGCTGGATCAAGGACAACTATTCGGGCAAGCATGTTTCCATGCCCACACCGTTCGGCATTGAAAAGACCGACGACTTTGTCATGAAACTGGCGGATCTGTTCGGCAAGCCGGTTCCGGAAACTATCAAGGCGGAGAGGGGCCGGGCGGTAGATGCCATGACCGATGCTCACCAGTATATGCACAACAAGAAGTTCGCCGTTTACGGCGACCCGGACTACCTGATCGGGTACGTTTCCTTCCTCCTGGAAATGGGCGCCAGACCGTACCACATTCTCTGCAGCAGGGGGAGCAAGAAGCTGGAGAAGGAGATTCAGGCACTGCTCGATACCTCTCCCTACGGCAAGGACGGCAAGATTTACGTCAACAAGGACCTCTGGCACCTGCGCAGCCTGGTCATGACCGATCCGGTGGACGCGATCATCGGCGACACCCACGGCAAGTTCATCACCCGCGATGCCAAGATCCCGCTGTTCCGGTTCGGCTTCCCGATCTTCGACCGGGTCAACCTGCACCGCTCCCCGCTGATCGGCTACCAGGGCGTCATCAACATGGTGACAACCATTTGCAACAAGTTCATCGATATCACTGACGATACCTGCGATGACAGGCATTTCGAGATGATGAGATAACAGAACCCGTTCCGCAGCAGTCGTTGAAAATGCAAAGGGACGCTTCCCATGAGGGGGAGCGTCCCTTTCTGCTAGCCGGGAAGGCCGGAGCCTTCCGGAGAGAAATTTTTCCGCAGGAGTATTTTTATTGTCCCGGAGACGGGATCCACTTCGTGATCATTTCCTTGAGTTCACAAACGCTGAACGGCTTTTGCAGGTAGTCGTCCATCCCGGCCGCAAGGCAATTTTCCCGACCTTCCGCACTGGGGTACCCGGAAAGTGCCACGATAGGCGTCTTGGTGCTGCCGGCTTCCGTTTCCACCTTCCGGATACGCCGTGTCGCCTCAAAGCCGTCCACAAGCGGCATCTGGCAGTCCATCAGGATCAGGTCAAAGGGCTGCTGGCGCGCAACCTGTAAGGCCTGTTCTCCATTCTCCACCGCATGGACGACAAAACCCAGAAATTCCAGGATGTCCTGCGCCAACACCCGGTTAACATCATTGTCTTCTGCAATAAGAATACGATGAGGCTTTGCAGCGGATTGCCCCACGGAAAAATCCTGGATGTTGGAATTATCGGATAGTTGTCTGGAGCTATTTATTGAATTCAGGTCGGCGATGGGTACCCTCTGCTGTGGATATCTAGTTTTCATCCGGAAACTCCGAAACAGCACTATCCCCCGTTGGGCTGGGGCTTTCTCGGAGTCTCTCGAACGGCTTCATTGCACGATAGGTATAGCAAGGAAAGCGCCTGAAGCCGGCAGGTTGCCCGATCCGTGTTTCGGCTGGCGACCGATTACGAGAGGCTTCGGGGAAATTCCAGCCCAGCCCCGGTCGAGACTTTCCGGATGGACTCCATCTAGTGGCTGCGAGTCCTGCAAGTGATTTACCCGCTGAATCTATCATCGCATTTTTCGCAGGTCAACAATCTTTCCGTTTGCGGCGATCGTTCTCCGACATCTGCCACAGACGTGCCGCTCCTCAATCCGCGAAGACCATCCCTTGGAGTTCATCCTCTGATGATATGATGAACTGATCCAGTTCGTTATCTTTTACGTTGGCCATTTCGCCGAGGGTGGTTGACTTGAGGGTGTCGATTTCATACGAGCAGACATTGTACGTTGAGGAATAGAACGAGAGATGCTTCTCGCTTTTCAGGCCCATGTCCAGGAGTTGGCGAGCACCACTTCTAATACTTTTTAACTTGTCGTGCAAATCATCCAGCGTTGAAACCGACCAGACACCAAGATGGATGGGGCTGGCAATGGTCCTCACATCTCCTACGAATTCGCCACGGAGCAGCAGGTCGCGATTGCGGTGCAGATAGGGGACGAAATCCATATGTTCGGCAAGTTTTCTGTCGGATGCAAAGAAGTTCCCCGTTTCCGGGTCCATGGTAAATATAATTGTTCGCTCCATGGCCTGACCGTAACTTTTGAAGAGAATTCCCTTGTATTCATCGAAGGGGAAGGTCTCCTGCAGAAAGGTTTCGTTCCGTTTGATACGCTTGACCATGCCCAACAGCCAGGATTTTATGACTTCGTCATCGATCCGGCATTTTTTCAGTTCCGTCTTCAGGAACAGGAAGTCTTTTTCACCGTAACGGTAGAGGAGAATGTTCCGGAAGATGTCCCGGACATTATTGTAGCGGTTGAAGTAATAGATGAGTTCGTAGCTGAATATCTCCATCTCTCGCAAATGCCAGATGAAGGCTGCGATGTTGGTTCGGTTGCTTGCCTCGGTGATGCCGATCTTTTCGGTGGATTTGATAAACATGACGTACCGTGATTTCATTTCCGACAGGATGAGGGTTTCCTTCTGGGAGCTTTTCTTTAATTGCACTGTCCAGCGGGTACCTTCCCCCACCGTACTCTGAATAGAAATATTTGCCGGCCCGAAGGTGGAAAATATCTGCTGGGTACCGATCCCTTCTCCTGTTTTGCCCTTTTTGGTCGTCTTGCCCACAAACAAAGGCAGTTCATCCGGACCGAGTTTCTGTCGCTCCTTTTCGATGCCAACTCCGTTATCCTGTAGTGCGAGGATCACGGTATCATCGCTTTCATGCAGGCTGATCTCGATGATGCCTTTTCTCCCCGCCTCCCTGATGGCATCAAGCGAGTTCGATACTATATTGATCAATGCCCTGCTGAAGTTAACGTAATTCCCGATGACAGAGGGAATCTTAGAGCCGAGAATCAACCGTATCTCGCAGGGAACCTCGGCAACCTCGATGAAGGGTATGACCCGATCGGTTATCAGTTCCTTGATGTGAACCTCATGGAATGTCGTGATCTGGTCTTCATACATGTTGAGGGTATTGAGAAGGGCCGTTGTTTCCCGGTTGATGTCTTCAATAACCTTGTTGCAGTTGTCGACCGACAGCATGGCGACCATGTCAAAGAGAATTTTCAGGCCCTTCTTTGCATCGTGCCGCACTTTCCCGAGTTCTTCGGCCGAGGAATAGTCCTTGTTCTTTTCCAGGGCAATCTTTCCCAGGATCGTTTCCGCAGTGGCGGACATCATATAGAACTTCATCTTCCGATAGACAATTGCTTCTTCGTAGACGAATCCCTTGCTCATGAAAAAATCTATCGAGCTGCTCAGCTTTTCCCAGACATAGAGGTAGACCTGGGAATCGACAGCCACGTCCGTCGCAAGTTTTTCCATAAAGGCAGAGCCGATGCCTTTTCCCCTGCCGAAGGGACTCGTTACCTGTTTGTAGATATGGAACTTCGTCTTGTCCGGGTTGGAGTAGACCAGTATATAACCGAGGTATTCTCCCTCTTCTTCCCAGAGATAGCTGTGCTGGTAGTCGATGTCGATCGTCTTGTCTTTGATATAGGGTGACGGGATCAGCATCGAATCAATATTGAGAAAAGGGATATGACGGATTCGTTTTTCGTCATCCGGAGACAGGCAGCGGATATAGGTGAAATCGGCGCTAACTTGATTCATGGTAAGCCTTCCTTCTCGCGACCCCGACAGCGGGAGGCCGGAGGCAGTGAGTGGTTCTACATTTTTCACCGGTTTTCAGTGTCGGCAGCTATAGCTGCTATTGTACCGTGGAAATGGTGAGAGTGCGACAGGCTCCTATCATACCTGTTTTCGGCAATGAATGCACGGGCTCTGACTGCGGGGTGGGCTATTAAGAAAAGGGGCACGTCCCGTTTGGATGTGCCCCTTTTGAATCTTTGTCAGCTGGTAACCGTCGGCGTACCTACTGCTTTGTAAAGAGATCGGCTACCAGTTCTCTGCAAGCAGTTCGAAGTGTGCCACGGGATGGATGCAGGCAGGGCAGAGTTGCGGCGCAGCCAGTGCCGTATGCAGGTACCCGCAATTGCGGCAACGCCACACGACTTCGGAATCACGCGTGAAAACTCGATTTTTTTCCAGATTGGCAAGCAGGTCGCGGTACCGTTTTTCGTGCTGCTTCTCGGCAACGGAAATGGCATTCCAGGCAGCGGCGATCTCAAGGAAACCTTCCTTTTCCGCGACTGCCGCAAATTCGGGATACAGCTGGGTGTGTTCTTCATGTTCGCCCGTGGCTGCCGCCAGCAGGTTCTCTGCTGTTGTGCCGAGTTTACCCGCCGGAAAACAGGCGGTTACTTCCAGGTCTCCTCCTTCGAGGAACTTGAAAAATCTCTTTGCGTGTTCCTTTTCCTGTGCTGCGGTTTCATCGAAAATATCCGCAATCTGAACATATCCTTCCTTGCGTGCTACCGAGGAGAAGTAGCTATAGCGGTTGCGTGCCTGGCTTTCGCCGGCAAATGATTTCAGCAGGTTCTGTTCCGTCTTCGTTCCCTGTACGCTTTTCACCGTGGAGCCTCCTGTTGTGAATGATTGTTTCTTCAAATGATACTATCGCATAATGACAGGGCTTTCTTGTGCCACAGGAGGAGGGATTTTGTCAAGGGAATGAGAATCGTCCCAGTCTCGGCCCTGGGAGCCTGTCGGACTTAGGGTAAATCTGCTGCAAATCCGTCTGGACGGTCCATGTTTCGCCGCTTTTTTGGTCAATAGAACAACTATTGCCCTGCAAAATCGACAAAATCTGCCCTCGCCCAGCCGAATTTTTGCTTCAATTTCCTAAGTCCGACGGGCTCCTGGTCACGTGCGAGGCACTTATCCCGGTTGATCATCCGAAGGGTAGGGTTGTTTGTGTGTCCACCTGCGGAGGATGGCGGCAATCTGGTCTGAATTGAACGGTTTCGAAAGGTAATCGTCCATGCCGGCCGCAAGGCAGAGTTCCCGATCGCCTTCCAAAGCGTGGGCTGTCAGTGCAACGATGGGTATGCGCCGGACTTTCTCTCCTGAAAGGGCTTCTCGCTCTCGAATCATTCTCGCGGCTTCATAGCCGTCTACCTTCGGCATCTGGCAGTCCATGAATAGCAGGTCGTAGCTGTTTGTGAAAACCGCTTCAAATGCGATAGCCCCGTCACCAACCACATCAACCTGGCAATTCAGACTTTCCAGAATCAGTTTGCCCACTTCCTGGTTTACCAGGTTGTCTTCCGCAAGCAGTACCCGTAGTTTGCGGGGGGGGAGCACGATTTCAGTCAAAATATTTTCGGTTTCAAAGGTATCGTCTTGCTGCAAAGGGGAAATACTTCGAGGGAGTTGCGCCGTGAACCAGAACAGCGAACCTATTCCGAGGGTAGTTTCGACCCCGATCGACCCGCCCAGCATTTCAACCAGTTGCTTTGAAATAGCCAGACCCAACCCGGTTCCCTCGTGCCGGCGTGCCATCGACGCATCAGCTTGGGAGAAGGCCTCGAAGATGTGGGGAAGGGTGGTAGCGTCAATGCCTTGACCGGTGTCTCGAACACTGAACCGAATGGTCATGCTCTTCATGGAATCCTCTTCAAGGCTGACATGGAGAAAGACTTCTCCCGCGTCGGTAAATTTGAAGGCATTGCCAAGGAGATTGATCAGTATCTGACGAAGGCGAAGCGTATCGCCCTGCAGTCTGTCCGGAACATCACCGTCAATGGTGCTTGACAGCCGGATTCCTTTTTTCTGAGCCTTGACCAGGAAACTTTCGGTGACATCGTCCACCAATTTCCGTAGCTTGAAATCCGATGGCAGCAGTTCCAGTCGCCCTGCTTCGATCTTGGAAAAATCGAGAATGTCGTTAATAACCTCCAGGAGTTTTTCCGCGGAGCTATGAGCCATGTGAGCAAGGCGTAGCTGCGATTCATCCATTTTAGAATCGAGCAGCAGGTCAAGCATCCCGAGAACACCATTCATGGGGGTTCGGATTTCATGGCTCATGTTGGCAAGAAACTGCGACTTTGCCCGGTTTGCCGTCTCGGCGGCGTCTTTTGCCAAGTGCAAAGCCTCCTCGGCGCGTTTTCGTTCGGCAATATCAAGTGCAACGCAGACTATCTCCTGGATAGAGCTTCTTGATCCGTGCATGAGCGAAGCGGAGAAGATAACGGGAATCAGGTCTCCGTTCTTAGCCCGGTAGGTTGTCTCAACATTGCTGACGTATCCTTTCGAGACGATTCCGGCGAGGTTGTAGGACCTTTCCTGCTCATCATCCGGTTCCGTGCCGCAGGAGATAATCTTACAGATTGAGGTCCCGATCAATTCTTTCTCCTCGTAACCGAGAAGTGTCAGGGTTGCCCTGTTTACCTGTTCGATGATGCCTTCGGGCGTCATCACGATCAAGGTGTCGTTCATCGATCCGATGATGTTTTCCGTATACTCTCGGGAGGCAACGATATCCCGTTGGGATTTCTGCAATGCCTCGGTCATGGAGTTGAAGGAATGTCCGAGATGTTCCAGTTCATCACCGGTTCGGATTTCAGCCCGAGCCGTCAGGTCACCTCGGGCAACCTTTTCCGTGGTCAGAGCGAGGGCAGAGATTGGTTTCGTCAGTCTCCGGGCAAAGAGGAACGCGACAAGTACCCCGACCGTGAGGCAGAGGAGTGCCAGCAAGGATGTTCGGCGGTACATGTTGCCGATATCCGAATTGAATTTTTTCAGGGAGAGACCGATGTGGATCCAACCCCAATCGATACCGGAATACTGGAAGGGGTGTGAGTAATGGAACACCTCTTCCTTCGATATGTCGGTGTCCAGAAACCGGCTGCTCGCAACCCGCTCCCCGGGTGGTGCCCATATTCCCTGCAAAGTTTTCTGCTCCCAGCCATTTTTCGTCATACTCAGTGAAAAACCATCGTTTCTGGTTACCACCACGTAGACAATCGACGGACTTTCCTGCACTACCCGCAAACAATGCTCGACAACCGTTCCGAAATCTTCGGTGATAATGGCGCTTGCCGTGACCTGGTCGATGGAGGTTACGGTACTCCTCGCTTCCGATTTCATTGCGTCGAGAATAGCCGTACGCTGGTAGGGTATGGTGGCAAGGACGAACAGTCCGAGACTGATGATGATCAGCGCCGATGAGATCAGGGCCACGCGAATGACGATCCGTTGGGGTCTCAAGAGGTTCAGTAAGCGGTTTCGGAGTGGATGTCCGGGGTGTAGGGCCGGATTTTCCAGCGGCATATCAGCTCCTTTGTGCCGGTTTCGATTTCAGGTTCGCCTGTTCTTCGAGTAAGGCATTAAGAGCTTGTCCGTAAATAAACAGTCCAGGCTCGCATCCCGTATTCACGCCGTCTTTGACCGGGCCTCAATCACAAAATCCTCGACGTAGCCTTGCTACGCCTGCGGTTTTGCTCAATCAGACCAGCCAAATCCTGCATAAATCCGGGCGCGATCGCTCGTACTATTATTTGCGGACAAGCTCTAAGTCCTTCCAGGTGGGAAGCCTGGAGGGGGATTGCCCTTACGATCATTACTGCATCCTTTGTCGGCGGGTGACCCTGGTCTTGAGGAGTTGATGCTCGGCAAACAATGCTTCCGTGGCGTCGAGGTATTCCGGACGGAACGGAACCATCCTGCTTACCTGGAAAAGCATGAGGAGCTGTTTGCCATCCGGTGATTCAGGGAGGGTCAGAAACGCCTGCCTGATCTTACCCTTGATTTCCTCGGGCAACCGGCGGTCGATGGATATGATGCCTTGCGATAGTTTGCTCATCCTGGCAATCGGCACCAGTTCTCTGCCGATTTGCGGGTTCATTTCCGAGGTCAGGTTGAAGATATGGCGGGTCACGACACAGGCATCCGCCTGCCGGAAGAAAACGGGCATGATTCCTCGCGAGGCTGTCCGGGCTTCCTTCACCGAAGAAAAAAATGTTGCAATGCTGCCGGATCCATTGCGCATCAGCAGGGTCTCAATCCAGACATGGAACATGCTGTTGATGGGGTTCCGGTGTGGCATGACGATACTCTTGTTTTTCAGGGCTAACAGGGAGCGGATGCCACTGTCTTTCCTCACCAAAAGAAGGAGTTCCGTTTCATGGCCGCTGCTGGATGAGGTAATAAGGATCGGATCCACGGGGGCGCGATTCCGCAATTCAAGGAACTCTTCGGGAGGGCCGCACAGTACCTGGACCTTGCCGCTTTTCAGGTCCGCTGCCATCTCGGAGGTATTGTCGTAGTAGCGGGCTTCGCTTTTGCCGAAATGTTTCCAGGCAATCTTTCGGATCAAGACACTGACAGCGGCTTTTATGTCATTACTGGTCGTTTCCTGGTAGGCACTGCCCGTGTATCCCATGCTGAGGTGAAAAGTTTCTTCGGCCTGCCCCAGCGACGGAAAAAATGTGCTGCTCAATACTACTAACGCACACATCAGTACCGCAGCAGGAATTCGGTTGGTTGGATGCTTACTATACTGATTTATCATGTGCAGTTTCCTTGATGGACATCTTTTCCCGGGAAGTCCATTTCTTTGCTTTAGCGGATCAGCTCAAGTAATGATGGATAGGCAAAAAGTCGTCATACCCGCGAAAGCGGGTATCCAGCGAAGTTGTACCTCACTGTAATTCCTGGATTCCAGTTTTGCTCCTTCGCTAGGGCTACTGCGCACAAGCCACGGGAATGACGGTACATCGTACATTTCAACTTTTTGCGAAAGCATCAAGTAATGAAGAACTGGTGCGTGCTGAATCCCCTGCATTTTCCCGGTTCCAACCGGTTATCTGCGTTGTCCTTTCGTCACGGTGCGGAGGCGGCGGTGTTCGGTAATAAATGCCTCTGTTCCCTTCAGATATTCGGGCCGGTAGGGCACAAGCCTTTCCAGCTGGAACAGAACGAAGAGTTGTCGTCCCTCTTGATCGTCCCGGAGGGTCATGAGTGCTTCCTTGATCTTCTGTTTGCGCTGTTCAGGCAAGTCGTGTCGTAGCGCAATAATACCGCCGGCAAGCTTGCCGGTTTTTGCAAGTATCCTGAGTTCCTTTCCGACCTGGGGATTCAGTTCGGATGCCAGGTCTAACACATTTCCTGTTACGACACAGGCATCAGCGGTACGAAAAAAGACCGGCATCAATGCCTGTGAAGCCGTTCTTGCCTCCTGAACCGAGGAGAAAAACGAGTCAATTACCGGCAAACCTTCTCTCGCGAGGAGCATATCCAGCCAGATGTGGTAGATGTTTCCGTACTGTGCAATTTTCGAGGGCATGACGATAATCCGGTTTTTCAGGTCCTTCAACCCCCGAAAATGACTATCTTTCCTTACCAGTAGGAGAAGGTCGATTTCGTAGCCCTTATCGGTTGCGGTCATCATTATAGGGTCGAGAGGAATCCGACCTTTGATATTCAGGAAATCATCAGGTGTCAGGGCAAGGACATCAAGCTTGTGATCTCTCAAATCCCGCTCCATTTCCAACGTTGAATCGTAGACACGGGACTCAGCCGAGCCGGAGGCCTTTCTGGCAACCTTCTTCGCCAGAATACATACGGCAGCCCTGATATCTTCTTTGGGTACATTCACAAAAGCCCGGCTGGAAAAGCCGATGTTGAGGTGAAAACTCTCAACCTCGGCTGCCGTGACGCTACGCCATAAAGCAAACGTGAGCACGGCCGCACAGGCGGTGATCTGGACAAGAAGCGCAAAAGTGATCTTCGGTAAAGACACGATATAGGATTCCTTCTGCTATCAGGTACCGGGAAAACTATTGAACTCCGGCAAGCTGTTCTGCTACCTCTTTGCCCACCACAAAGGCAAGGTTTGCCCTTGATTCCAGGTGGTCGTATCGGGTTTTCAAGTGTTGAGCCTTCATCAGGGACTCCATTAGCTGTGCTTCGATGACGTCTTTTGTTTCCACCAGTTCTTCCTGATAGGCACGCTCATTCAGGGATCTGTTTTCTTCCGCCGAAATCGCAGCGGCCTCGGTGGAAGTTTGCTGGTCCTGTGATCGCATGAGCTGGATGAACAGGTGTTTCACCTGGAGGGCAATGCCTTCCCGGAGAAGCAGCTGCTGCTCTTTGAGTTTCGCAAGGCGTGCTTTCGCCTCACGTACTTCATTCGTGGTACGAAGACCGTCAAAGAGGGGGATTTCCAGTCCAATGCCGATCGCCCAGGAATTTTTGTTTTCCGGGGTCGCAATTCCCTGGTCATAGGAGTTCTCAACTCTTGTCAGGTTGCCAAAGAGTCCGACTTTCGGCAGGTGGCCACTTCTGGCTTCGCTGATCTTCGCCTCGGCAGCTGCAAGCCCGGCGTCCATTCTAGACCAATCGGGGCTGAAACGGTAAGCTTCGCTCACCAGATTTTGCAGATCATCCCGGATCGGTGCAAAGGGCAGGGCATTGGCCGATACCTCAGTCGGAGTGTTCCAGGGAATACCCATGGAGTTCGTGAGAGCCGCCTTGGCCAGCTTCTCGTTCGCCTCCAACGAAGAGACTGCGGAGCGCAGCCATTCAACAACCGTCTTGTTGCGCAGATAGTCGGTCTTTTTTACCCTGCCGGAGCCCTTGGTATAGAGATTTTCGGTCAACTCCAGAGTCACTTCCATGCGGGAAAGGGTGTCTCTGCCGATCTTGAGAAGCTCGTTGCCAAGGACGACGCCGTAATAGTAGCGGGTGGTATCGTTGATGACTTGCAGGTCTGTCCGTCGTGATTCCTCCTTTGCCGCACGGATTCCCTGCTCAGCCTGCCGAACAATCGAGCTTACCTTGCCGCCGGTATAGAGCGGCAGGGTGGCATTCAGGGACGCAATGAAGTTCATGCGGTCCATAAGCTTGACCTTCTGTTCGGGTACGGGCAGGCTGGACAGCTCGTACGGACCGTTCGGTGTGTTCACGGTAATTGTCATCCCCTGCAACGATACGGTGCTCCCGGGGAAAATGAAATTCGGATCTTCATCCAAAATGGAGTAGGTCGCTTTGACGCCAACCTGTGGCCAGTAGGCCGAGAGGGCCTGGCGGTGCTGGGCCTCGGCGATTTCGATGCTGTAGCGGGAGGCTGACCTTGCATGGTTGTTCCGGAGTGCGAGGTCGATGCAGTTCTGGATTGTCAGTTTTGTGAATAGGGGTGCCGACTGGTCAAGGGAGGGAGAGAGTATTTCATGATCGTCTGCCTGAGCCGCAGAAAGCGTCAGGATTCCGCAGAAGATCAACCCGACAACATTCAGGGTGTTACGGACCAGGCGGGATTTTTTCGCCGTTCTAGTTCTGTTCATAGGACTCCCTTTTCGAAGTGACTGGGCACGGTATCCTTCAGGTTTCAGCTGTGCAACGTGCCGCACGATACTTGTGCGGAGATGAGCGGCGGTGTACTTGGTCTTGATCCGGAAACTCCGAAATAGTGCTATCCCTTGTTGGTCTGGGGCTTTTTCGGAGTCTCTCGTACGGCTTCATGGCATGACAGCGACAGCAAGGAAAGCGCCTGAAGCCGGCAGGTTGCCCGATCAATATCTCGGGTGGCGACCGATTATGAGAGGCTTCGGGGAAGTTCCAGCCCAGCCCCTACCGAGACTTTCCGAATTGAAAATCAATAGTTTCACATCCGGAGTTTCGGGATGGATACTACTTAGTTTTCCTGTTCTGACACGATCTTCCTGAAGGCCGCTTCTACGGCGGCATACTCAAGCTCTATCCTGGCAAACAGATCTTCGGCTTCCTCGGTGGTGCCGCGTCTGCCGATTATTTCAAGTCTTGCGCAGAGGTTGCCGAGTTCCGTAGCACCCATATTCAAACTGCCTGATTTCATGGAGTGGGCGGCATTGGCCAGAGACTCGGGGGCTGCTGCCTGAATGGCCGTTTGTAGCGAGTCCAGTAAGGGCGGTGAGGAGTTGAGGAAGATGTTTATCAGCCGGGCGCGAGGGTCGGGGCCACCTTGTTTGCGGAAGGTTTGCAGCGTTTCGAGAACACTCCAGTCGATCGTTGCCTCATGTGTTGCTGACAGGTTTTGTATCGTCATGGTAAAAAACTCCCCGGTATTGTTTCGGTAGAACTGGATCAAATCTTTAGCAGAATCTGAACAGTGTGCCGTGGCAGGCAGTTCAGGTATTCCGAGAGACACCCGTGCTTACAGAATGAGCAGCCGGATGTGGAGCTGTTTTGCGGGTTCGACGCAGGGTAGCTGCTCAATAGCAGGTTTTTCGCGGATGATTTCGGTGAATACAGACTCTATGTGTGAATCTCATTCAAGATGATTATAATTATTTGCACTGCATGTGTTGATATTATTTATTGGGAGAACAGTATCATAGTACGTCTGAAATGTGAAGGTACCGCGGGCGGGAGAGGCCTGCGTTTTCATTCCGGACAAGAAGTACGTAACGGCAGTATCTTTTGATTTCGTGCCGGGATGGATTGCGTAAGAAAGAAAATGGCTGACTAAAAATAAGGCATTTGACTGCGTGGAAATTGCCCGGGTAAGAAGATGCGGTTTTGTAACTATCTGAAATGTCGAAGAGTATCTCGTTGGCACGCCTAATGCTAAGTAGGTCTTCAAAGGAAGAATAAATTTCATCTGAGTGTAGTGGCAAAGGCGCCAACTGTCCCGGTAGCGGGGTAGGGCGCCTTTTTCCGTTTTTCGGTTTCTGACGAAAGACGAATGAACCGAAACCGAGAAACATAGCAATTGGGAGAAAATTATGGCAAAGCCCGATTATTACGATGTAACCGAATGCGATACCCACGATAAGGGCGCTCCCAAGTTCTGCAAGAAGTCAGAGCCCGGCGAAGGGGCCGAACGGAGCTGTGCCTATGACGGAGCACGGGTGGTTCTGATGCCGGTTACCGACGTTATTCACCTGGTGCATGGTCCCATCGCCTGTGCCGGAAATTCCTGGGATAACAGGGGAGCCCGTTCTTCGGGATCCCAGCTTTTCAGACGAGGCTTCACCACCGAGATCCTGGAAAACGATGTGGTCTTCGGCGGTGAAAAGAAGCTTTACAAGGCCATTCAGGAACTGGCGCAGCGCTATCCGGAGGCAAAGGCGATTTTCGTCTACGCTACCTGTGTCACGGCCATGACCGGCGATGATGTTGAGGCAGTCTGCAAGGCAGCTCAGGACAAGATTTCGATGCCCGTTATCCCGGTAAATACCCCTGGCTTCATCGGTGACAAGAACATCGGCAACCGCCTGGCCGGGGAAGTCCTCTTCAAATACGTGATCGGAACTGCCGAGCCGGAGTTTACCACCGACTATGACATCAATCTGATTGGAGAATACAACATTGCCGGTGACCTGTGGGGGATGCTGCCCCTGTTCGACAGGCTCGGTATTCGCGTACTCTCCTGTTTTAGCGGAGATGCCCGGTTCGAGGATCTTCGCTATGCCCATCGCGCCAAGCTGAATGTGATTATCTGCTCGAAAAGCCTCACAAACCTGGCGAAAAAGATGCAGAAGACCTATGGCATGCCGTACCTGGAGGAGTCGTTTTATGGTATGACCGACATCGCCAAGGCCCTGCGCAATATCGCCCGGGAGCTGGACAATGTCGTGGGCGGGTTGGAAAAAAGGGTCATGCAGGAGCGGGTGGAGAGGCTAATCGGCGAAGAAGAGGACAAGTGCCGCGAAAAACTCGCACCATACCGGGCACGGTTGGAAGGGAAGAGCTCGGTGCTGTTCACCGGCGGTGTCAAGACCTGGTCAATGGTCAATGCCCTTCGTGAACTGGGAGTCGAGATCCTGGCCGCCGGAACCCAGAACTCCACCCTTGAGGACTTCTATCGCATGAAGGCCTTGATGCACAAGGATGCCAAAATCATTGATGATACCAGCAGTGCCGGGCTGCTGCAGGTCATGTACGAGAAGATGCCGGACCTGATTGTGGCCGGAGGGAAGACCAAATTCCTGGCCTTGAAGACCAAGACCCCTTTCCTTGACATCAACCATGGGCGTACCCACCCCTATGCGGGATACGAGGGGATGGTAACCTTTGCCAAACAGCTCGACCTGACGGTCAACAATCCCATCTGGCCGGTTCTGAATGGCAAATCCCCCTGGGAAAAGAGCCCGGAAGAGCTGGCTGCAGACGTGTCTTTTGCCATGGCGCATGGGGAGAGGTATCTCTCCGAAAACATGAAGGAATCGCGGGTCATTATGCCGACCAAGTATGCCACGGTCAACCCGCAGAAGAATTCGCCGGCTTTGGGTGCCACGCTGGCTTTCCTGGGGATCGATCAGATGCTCGGCCTGCTTCACGGTGCCCAGGGCTGTTCTACCTTCATCCGCCTTCAGCTGTCCCGTCACTTCAAGGAGCCCATCGCTCTCAACTGTACCAGTATGAGTGAAGACACCGCCATATTCGGTGGCTGGGAGAATCTGAAGAAAGGTCTGAAAAAGGTAATCGAGAAATTCAACCCGGGCGTGGTCGGGGTGATGACCTCCGGCCTGACGGAAACCATGGGCGATGATGTGCGAAGTGCTATCGTCCAGTTCCGGGAAGAGAACCCCGAGTTGGCCGGCGTCCCGGTTATTCATGCCGCCACCCCGGATTATTGCGGTTCGCTCCAGGAAGGGTTTGCCATTGCGGTAGAGGCAATCTGCGCCACCCTGCCGGAGGCCGGTGTGGTGATTCCGAACCAGGTTACCATCCTCCCCGGTGCCTTTCTTACTCCGGCGGATGTGGAAGAGGTGAAGGAGACCTGCGAGGCCTTTGGTCTTGACCCGGTGGTTATTCCGGACATCTCCTGTGCCTTGGACGGTCATGTGGACGACACTGTTTCCGCACTTTCCGTCGGCGGCATACCGGTCGACCGGATCAGGCAGGCCGGCCGGAGCGCCGCCACGATATACCTCGGCGATTCGCTGGCTAAGTCTGCACGAAAGCTTACCGAGCGGTTCGGTACCCCGGCCTACGGTTTCACTTCTATCACCGGTTTTGCCGAAGTAGATCTGTTCATGGAGACACTGGCTGCAATCTCCGGACGATCGATTCCGGAAAAATTCCGGCGCCAGCGGAGCAGGCTCATGGACGCCATGGTTGACTCCCATTACCAGTTCGGCAACAAGCAGGTGACCCTTGCCCTGGAAGGCGACCTGCTCAAGGTTATGGTGAATTTCCTGGCCGGCATGGGCTGCCGGATCCAGTCCGCTCTGTCAGCCACCAGGGTCCGTGGACTGGATGCCCTGCCGGCAGAGAACGTCTACGTCGGTGACCTTGAAGATCTGGAAGGGGTGATTGCCGAAAGTAGTCTTCTGGTTGCCAACAGCAATGGGCGCCAGGCAGCGGCAAAAATGGGCGGCATTCCCCATCTGCGGGCCGGGTTGCCGGTGTTCGATCGTCTCGGCGCCCATCAGAAGATGCGGGTGGGATATAAAGGTTCTATGAATCTGCTGTTCGAGACGGCAAACATTTTTCAAGCGAATGCGAAGGAAGCGCAGAAGCTTGCGCATAACTGAAACAAAAAACTTAGCCACAGAGGACACAGAGAACACAGAGAAAGGCAAGTCAGAAAGTTTTTACGGTAAAGATGAACTGTACAGAAGACAACTTTAAATCCGAACAAATGGAAAAAACGATTTTCGGGTTTAAAACACAAAAAAAGCTTTTTTGATTTTGTCGTTCCGTTTTAATTTTCAAGGTTTTCTCTGAGTTCTCTGTGTCCTCTGTGGCAAAGGAAAGGTGGTTAAAAAATGAAAGTAGCATTTACCAGTTCAACCGGCGAAATGATTGATCAGCACTTTGGCATGGCGAACGGCTTCTGCATCTGGGAGATTGGGCCGGACGAGGCCCGTTTCCTGGAGACGGTACCTGTCGTGCAATCGGGTGACGATGAAGAGGACAAGATAGCCTCGCGAGTCGCGGTTTTGGGCGACTGCGCCATTGTGTACACCATGCAGATCGGCGGGCCGGCGGCTGCAAAGGTCGTTGCCTGTAAGGTGCATCCCATGAAGACCGGTAAAGAGACGAGTGTCGCGGAAATTGTCGAAAAACTGCAGGAAGTATTGCGCGGGAACCCGCCACCATGGATGAGAAAGGCTATGAACAAGGGCAGCATTTCTTCGTTCATGGAGGATTGAGAGTGCGGGCAGTTTCGACGTAAGCTCGGGCAGGTGGATCCTGACCCGATAACAAAAACCAGATGGAGGAAGAGCAAGATGGCATACATTACCGGACTAACCAGAGACAAAAAAGAGTGGACTCCTGAATTTATCATGTCCATTGACGAAGAAACCTGTATTGGCTGCGGCCGCTGCTACAAAGTCTGTGCACATGATGTGCTTACCTTTGAAGAGGTGGACGAGGACGATTCCGCAAAAATGTTCATGAAGGTCGAGAATCCCGGCAATTGCATTGGTTGCATGGCCTGCGGCAGGACCTGTTCGAAGAAGTCGTTTACGTTTGCGCCGATCGAACTGTAAAAGTATCTTGAGACGTGAGACGTGAGATGTAAGACGTAAGATGTCAGACGTGAGACGCAAGAGGTGAGTCTTGATGGAGGAAAAATCGCTGTCATGGTGTGGTTGTCCTGTTTTCTCCCCTTTGCTCATTTCTTGCGTCTCACTTTGTACTGGAGGAGAAAATTATGCTGATTGCCGTAGCTTCACGGGATGGTAAAGATATTAATGAGCACTTCGGTCATGCGGAGCTCTTTTACATCTATGAGGTTCATGGAGATGCCGTTACGCTGAAGGAGGAGAAGCGGGTAGAAAAATACTGCACGGACGATCCTGATCACGGCCTGCGGAAGCCGGTTCTCATGACCACTGCAGAGGCTCTGAAAGAATGCCGGGCTGTTGTTTGCGCGCAGATCGGGCAGGCGCCCCAGATGGAGTTGGAACGGTTGGGGATCGATGTCTATGCGGCTCCCGGTCCGATTCGGGAAACCCTGGTTGAACTAGCGAAAGTTATCTAGTTTTCATCCGGATAGTTTCGGCAGGGGCTGGGCTGGAACTTCCCCGAAGCCTCTCGTAATCGGTCGCCACCCGAGACACGGATCGGGCAACCTGCCGGCTTCAGGCGATTTTCTTGCTGTCGCCATTGTGCCATAAAGCCGTACGAGAGACTCCGTGAAAGCCCCAGCCCATCGCGGAACAGCACTGTTTTGGAGTTCCCGGATGGAAACATATCGAATGGAAACAATTTGATTTGACTCGTACAGGCTGGTATCTTTCGTTATGACTATTTCCTTTAATCACTGCAATCTGCCGCCGTGGGTCATTGCCTCACGTCATTTTAACGAAAACCCCCAGTCTATCGAGCTGATGGGGGTTCGTGAGGCAAACCGGTTTCTCTTTCAGCGACTGGAAGAGATTCTCCCGGCCGATGAACGGGCGATCTTTTTCAATGATTACATGTCGGTGAAGTTCCAACTTCATCAATGGGAAGAGCAGTCGAGCGACAAGGCCCGTAAAAGTATCAAAAACAGCTACCTTCGTTTTCTTCGCGGCTGGGGAATGGAATCAAATTCCATCGAGGGTGCCGTGCTCAAGGGGTGGGTGGAGAGCCGTATCGGGCTGCCGCCCACTTTCCACAAGCTGAAAATTACCGATGTCCATTCCGAGGAGTACCTCGTTTTCGCCATTGACCGTACCAAGGGCAGTGCTCGCACCAATGCCATCAATTCCCAGCTCGACCTGCTGTATGAATATTCTCAATTCGATCTGGCGCGGAGGTTTCCCTGTGATCGTTGGTTGACTCTCTATCGGGGCGTCACCAATGCTGAAGAGCACGAGGTGCTGGAAGTCATTTCAAAGACCGAGCAGTACGTACGGCTCAACAATCTTTCATCCTTTACCGACGACATGGAGCGAGCCTGGGAGTTCGGCTATACTGTCTGGCAGGTGCAGGTTCCACTTGCAAAAATTTTCTTCTTCAATGGCCTCCTGCCCAACAGCATTCTCAAAGGGGAGGGTGAGTTCATGGTAATCGGCGGTGAGTATCGGGTCAGAATGGTTACCTGGTAACCATGCCGCTTTTCAGGGCATCCCTAGGTGGGGTACTGCCACTCCCATATCTTCGATGCCTGATAATTGGGCAGATAGTTGTCCCACGTTGTCTGTTATTTCCCTCCGCTGTACTTTTCATCCCACACGCACTTTTTAGCGGTAAAGATCTATCCTCCCTAAAGCAGCTGGTTATGTGCTTCCGGAGCATTCCCGGGTAAAGTTTTCGGAAAACATGTCGCAGCCACAGTACTCTGGCACTTACCGTGCAAAAGCTATCCTAGTGAACGATTTTCTCAGGAGCAAAGCGCATGCTTGATCCGATACTTCTCTCGCTGAAAGTTGCCATTGCGGCAGTAACTGTCGTCTTTTTCGTCGGCCTCGGCGTCGCCCGGACCATGGCACGAAAGGACTTTCCGGGGAAAAATGCCTTGGAATCACTGATCATCCTCCCCATGGTGCTGCCTCCCACGGTGCTGGGCTATGGTCTGCTGATCCTACTGGGCAAGCGGGGCCTGATCGGGAGTTTTCTGCTGGAAACATTTGACGTCCAGTTGGTTTTCACCTGGTGGGCGGCGGTCATCGCTTCGGCGGTTGTTTCGTTTCCTCTCATGTACCAGAGTGCCAAGGCGGCCATTGCCGGGGTTGACGTCTCACTGGAGCAGGCGGCACGGACCCTCGGCGCGAAGGAATTACGGATTTTCCTGACAATAACCTTACCACTGGCGTGGCCCGGTATCCTTGCGGGACTGGTTCTTTCCTTTGCTCGTGCGCTGGGGGAATTCGGTGCAACGCTGATGGTGGCGGGGAACATCCCGGGGAAGACCCAGACGATACCGCTGGCAATCTACTTTGCGGTGGAGATGGGAGATACGGATGCGGCCCGAAACCTGGTACTGGTGATTACCCTGTTGTCCTTCGGCACCGTGTTCTGGCTCAATTGGTGGAGCCGCAGAAAGCTTCAGGGCTGGAAGAAAGGAGGTTCGTGCCATGCTCAAAGTGAACATCCATAAGAGCCTGCCCGGCATCAGTATCGAGGTGAATTTTAACGTCACCGAAGGGATCCTCGTGATTTTCGGTCCTTCCGGCGCCGGGAAGAGCACCATTTTGAACTGTATTTCCGGACTGCAGCAGCCGGACCGGGGAAATATCTCTCTGAAAGGCAAGGTCTTCTATTCTTCGTCGGACAGGATCGCCATTCCGGCCCGAAGCCGTCGCATCGGTTATGTGTTTCAGGATTACGCCCTCTTCCCCCACCTGACGGTGAAGAATAATGTCATGTACGGCATCCCGAGCCGCTGCAAGGCGGGAGGCGACTACCGGATGACCGTGCTGGACGTCCTGGAAATGTTGAAGATAACCCGGTTGCAGGATCGCTATCCTTGCCAGCTCTCCGGAGGGGAGAAGCAGCGCGTCGCCCTTGCCCGGGCTCTCATGGTAGAGCCTGATCTGCTCCTGCTGGACGAGCCACTGTCCGCCCTCGACCATGGCAACCGCAAGGCACTGCAGGGTGAACTCCTCGAACTGCAGCGAATTTGGCAGATACCGTTTATCCTCGTTACCCACAGCAGGAAGGAGATGGCGGTTCTTGCCGATGAGGTCCTGTTCCTGGAAAAAGGCAGGCAAGTGGCTATTTCACCCGCTGCATAAGCCGTCTGACTGTGTTGTGAAAATGCAAAAAGGCCACCGGTCGCGCACTGCGATCGATGGCCTTTTTATTGTATGTGCAGCAGGTAAAGGTACAGCGATTACTTGATCAACTGGCCGATGCTGCCCCAGCGTACCCGCCAGTTATCCCCGTCCCATGACCAGTACTTGATAAAGGCGAGACCTTTGATTTTCTCTTTCTTGACGAAGCCCCAGAAACGGCTGTCATAGGAGCGGTCCCGGTTGTCGCCCATTACGAAGTAGCTGTCTTCGGGAACTCTGACCGGACCAAAGGTATCCCTGGGGTTCTGTTCTTTCGGCACCAGGCTGTTCTCCTTGTGTACCTCCTGGGGATTCTGGTAGTGCTTGCCGTTTACGTAAACCTTTTTATTGATCCCCTGTACCACATCTCCGGGAACGCCTACTATCCGTTTGATGAAATCCTTGCTCGGATCTTCCGGGTACTCGAATACGATGATGTCGCCCTGGCGGGGATCTCGAATCGAGAAGAGCCGCTGGTCGGTGAAGGGTATGGTCGGCCCGTAAATGAACTTGTTCACCAGCAGATGGTCGCCGACCTGGAGGGTTTCCTCCATGGACCCGGATGGAATCTTGAATGCTTGAACTACCAAAGCTCTGATAACGAGGGCCAGGATAATGGCGATGATAATTGATTCGGCGTATTCCCTGACAAGATGTTTCTTTTTACCAGGTGGAACAACTTTCGATTCAGAATCAGGGTCATTGCGAAATCTGTTTTTATCCATGGTCTGGTATCCTTGTAGAGAGAAATGTATGCCGGAGCATCTGCCGTCGTCCGGCTCGAAACGCTGCTGATTTTGAAGCAGCGGCAAGTGAAAATACCCTGGTTAGCCTTCCACCTTGAGAATTGCCAGGAAGGCTTCTTGAGGAAGTTCGACGTTCCCCACGTTTTTCATCCTTTTCTTCCCTTCCTTCTGTTTTTCCAGCAACTTTCTTTTTCTGGTTATGTCACCGCCGTAGCATTTTGACAGAACATCCTTGCGAAGGGCCTTGACGGTCTCGCGAGCGATGATTTTGCTGCCGATGGCCGCCTGGATGGCAACTTCGAACATCTGGCGGGGGATAAGCTCCTTCATCTTGGAAACAAGGTCCCGGCCGCGGAAGTAGGCCTTGTCCTTGTGGATGATGAGGGAAAGGGCGTCTACCACCTCACCGTTGATCATGATGTTGAGGCGGGCCAACTCGCTGCGGCGATAGTCGAGATACTCGTAGTCGAGCGACGCATACCCTTTGGTGATCGATTTCAGTCGGTCATAAAAGTCGAGAACGATCTCGTTCAGGGGCATCTCGTAAATAACCATTACCCGCGTCTGGGTAAGGTATTTAATCTCCCGTTGGTAGCCTCGCTTGTCTTCGCAGAGCGCAAGGACACCACCCACGAAATCGTTGGGCACGTGGATCGATGCCAGGATAAACGGTTCTTCGATATGATCGATAAACTGGAGTTCGGGAAGCTGGTTTGCGCTCTCAATGGTAACGATCGTACCATCCGTTTTATGAACCCGGTAGACGACAGTGGGGGCGGTCGTGATCAGCTGCAGGTCGAATTCCCGTTCGAGCCTTTCCTGGATGATCTCCATATGCAGCAGACCGAGAAAGCCGCAGCGGAAACCGAAGCCGAGGGCAACCGAGTTTTCCGGCTCATAGCTGAAGGATGCATCGTTCAGCCGAAGTTTCGCCAGGGCATCGCGAAGCTGTTCATACTGAACGGTATCAATGGGATAAAGCCCGGAAAAAACCATCGGCTTCACTTCCTTGAATCCGGACAGGGGGATTTCACACGGCTTGTGAAGAAGGGTTACGGTATCGCCAACCTTGGCATCCTTAACTTCCTTGATCCCGGCAATGATGAATCCGACCTCGCCGGCGGTGAGTGAGGGGACTTCCACCATGGCCGGTGCGAATACCCCGATCTTGAGGGCTTCGTAGCTGTTGCCGTTTACCACCAGCTTGATTTTATCGCCCTTCTTCACGGTACCGTCGAAGATCCGAACCAGGATGATGACGCCCTGGTACTGGTCATACCAGGAGTCGAAGAGCAGCGCCTTGAGGGGGGCGTTCTGGTCGCCCACCGGTGGCGGAATTTTGCGGACGATTTCTTCAAGAATTTCCCGGGTGCCAATCCCTTCCTTTGCGCTTGCCAGTACAGCATCGTGCGCATCGATACCGATGATTTCCTCGATTTCGAGTTTGACCCGTTCCGGCTCTGCGGCCGGGAGGTCAATTTTGTTCAGTACCGGGAAAACCTCAAGATTATTGTCGAGAGCCAGGTAAACGTTGGCAAGTGTCTGAGCCTCGACGCCCTGGGACGCGTCCACCACCAGTAGTCCGCCTTCGCAGGCAGCCAGAGAGCGGGACACCTCGTAGCTGAAATCCACATGGCCCGGGGTGTCGATAAGGTTGAGGGTATAGGTGACGCCGTCATCTGCTCGGTACGAGAGCCGGACTGTCTGGGCTTTGATAGTGATGCCGCGTTCGCGTTCAAGATCCATCTTGTCCAGGAACTGGCTCTGTTTCTCCCTGTCTGTTACTGCCCCGGTATACTCAAGGAGCCGGTCCGCGAGGGTAGATTTTCCGTGGTCAATGTGGGCGATAATGGAAAAATTTCGAATCGTACTGATATTCATTCTGGTTCCTGCTTTATGGTAGAGGCTCCGCATCGGCTGACCACCCGGTTTGCGGCGAATAGATATCGACTTGGCAACCGGCGGCAGGGATCCGGCTCCGGAGAAAACCGTTCCATACAACTATGGTAAAAGTTCATCAAAATTTAGAAGAATATAGAAATTCCCGGTTGTTGTAAAGGGAAAACAGGAAAGCTGTGGGAGGATGGCCTGCTGGAAAGTTTCCATCCGGAAACTCCGGATGAAAACTAGAAAGCCTTGATGTTTCCTAATGCCCCTATCCCTGAAAGGGTGAAACTTACCAGGAAACTACTGTCGCCGGGACGTTCGCGATAGGAAAAGTTCAGGCCCCAGCACTGTTGTTTGAATTCCAGGGCATAGTAGGATTCCAGAAAGTCATTGGTGTCAAAAGAATAACGGGTCATGTAGTGGAAAACGAATGGTTCAATGTAGCGGATGGATAACCCTCCCTCCAGGTATTTGACCTCGTCACGGGAAAAACGGTACCCGAGTCGCGCCGAGTTGCCTACGATGTCGGAGACATTGGCGGCAATGTTTATGGTCGAGAAGTGTGCCTGATAGGTGTTAAAGCGGCTGTCCAGCAAGAGGGAAATCCGGTCCGTAGGATTGACTCTGGCCTCGACCCTGACATCGGTAAAGGAGCGCTGGTCGTCAACTAGTGTCAGGACGTCGCGACGGGTGCCGCTGAATTCGTACCCCTGGGATAGTCTCAGGTACGCAAGGTCGCGGTAGGTAGCCGGGCTGTCCGGTACAAGATATTTGCCGGTCAGGTAGTTCGTGATCGAGTAGCCGATCATGTTCTGGGCTACCTGCCGGTCAGTATAGTCGAAGAAGGGCAGACCATCCTGGTTTTTTAACGGCAGATAGGAGTAGCTGATTTCTGGAATGATGGTGTGCTGTACTTTTTTAAGGTCGCCCCATTCAAGATCGAAAACGCGAGTAAGTGTGGTGGAGAGCGATGCTCCCACTTCCGGAATCCCCATATCGCTTGAGCCCGTGGCAACATCCCCGCCATAGGTGTTGTAAAATCTTTGCTGGTATCCGACCCATGCGGCACTCTCAATCCCTTGCAGGGGGGAGTTGTAGAAGGTGAGCCGGGGATTCAGATAAATCCTCTGTCCCTGCAAACCGTTCTGACGATGAAAGTTGGTGAAATTGGAGTCCAGGGACACGTAGAACGGGGTGTCAGCCAGTTGCTGTTTGAGGCCGGTGAAGGTAATGATGGGCAGTTCCTGGAGAGTTGCTTTATTATTTTCGGCGTACAGGTTTTCGGTGTAGCGCAGTTCGGATGTCAGGGAGAACCGTTCCCAGTGTTTGGTGACGAAAGCGGAGCTTTCGAGATACTGCATGTTGTACACCCCGGTGGCTTCACCGAAATCCTGATAAAACTGGCGATCCAGGGTAAGGTTGATATCGGCACTGAGGAAGAGGGTCGGAGAGAATGACTGTTGGTGGTTCAGGTCAAAGATGCCGCGCAATTTACTTTCGTCGGTGTCATAGATGAAATAGGAATTTGCCTCCCCGTGACCTCCCGAGCGCAACAGATACCGGTAATTAGCTCCGATTCCCGCACCGCGTTGAGTCTGGATATCCAGGTAGAAGGTTGCATCTTGACTTGGCGATATGACCTGGTAGTAGGGGATTTCAAGGTAAAATCCCTTTTTGGATGACACTCCGACACGGGGCAGCAGGAATCCCGACTGCCGTTCTTCCTGAACCGGATAAATGATATAGGGGAAGTAAAGGACCGGGACGTCCTTGATATAGAACACGGCGTGCTTGCCGACGGCATACTCGTTTCTCGAAACATCCAGTTCGGCTGCCTTGAATTTCCAGCTGGGAACTTCACCGTCGCAGGTGGTAAAGGTACCGTTCTCGATGTGGTAGTCTTCCATGCCGGTCTTCTGCAGTCTCTTGCCCGTGAGACGGAAATTTCCTTCTTTGACAAAAAGGGCTGCATCGGTGATCTCACCCTGCTCCGTTTCCAGGTCGATGGCTGCGCGGGTTCCCTGCAGGGTGTTTTCATCTTTTATGAAAAGGACGTTACCTTCTGCGACAGCCTGATTGTCCTGTTGCCGGAGGGAAACCGAATCGGCGAAAAGAATAATGCCGCTCCAGTCGATTCGCACCTTACCGGTGGCGTGGTATGCTTCGCTGCTTTGGTCGTAGGCGATTGAATCGGCCTTGATTTGCACTCCCCCCGAGTCGGGGAGCACAGCCTCGGATGCCAGAGAAGGGACGACGCAGCCAAGGAGCAGGGAGCCGGTGAACAGGAAATGTCTGAGAGATGTTTTCATGGAATCCGGTTGTTATCCGCGAAATGGTTCGAATGTCTGAGAAAGTAACCGGGCCCGTGCCTCGCCGACTACGAAAAGTGATCCGCAGACGAGGATGAGATCTTCCGGGTGTGCTGCAGTGAAAGCCGTTTCCAGTCCGTTGGCAACACTGCCTGCGTCGATTGCCTGGTGTCCGAGAGCCCGACAGTGCCCGGCAAGTTCTCGGGACGTAAGACCTCGCGGAACCGAAGGACATACCGCAATAATAGTGTCGGCGAAAGGGAGAAGCGGCTCGAGTATGCCGTTCGCGTCCTTGTCTCCGACGATGCCTGCCAGCAGGATGAGCGATCTTCGGGGGATTTCCGTCAAGGCTTCCGCCAACGCCTTTGCTCCCGCCGGATTGTGCGCTCCGTCAAGAAGAACACGGGGTGGACCGGCAAAGGTTTCCATTCTTCCTGGCCAGAAGGCCTGTTCCGTTCCGGTCCTCACACAGTCCGGGGTAAGAGAAATCCCTCGTTGATCCAGCAGTTCCGCTGCGCAGATGGCAGTTGCCAGGTTCATTGCCTGAAAGCGGCCCGGAATACCCGGTCGCAGAGCGTGCAGTTCCCACTCGACTCCGGAGTAGGCCAGTCCATCACTTTTCCAGGCGGCACGGAAGTCACGTCCCTGCTGGTAGAGGGGGCTTCCCCTTTCAGCACTAAGCCGACGGAATATCTCGAGTGCCTCATTTGACTGGGGGGACAGGACTACCGGGCATCCGGCTTTGATAACACCGGCTTTTTCCCGCGCAATCATGCTGATGGTGTCTCCAAGGTGCTGGGCGTGGTCCAAGGCGATCGGTGTAATGATCGAAAGGATGCCCGACGCGACATTTGTTGCATCGAGGCGGCCGCCCATGCCCACTTCCATCACGGCCGGTCCCACCCCCTGTTCGGCAAAGTGGAGATAGGCCATGGCGGTTACGATCTCAAAAAAGGTGGTTCCTTCCGGAGCAACGGACAGCACCCGCCCGGCCAGGGCAACCACGTCGTTTTCGGAAATCTCCGTGCCGTTGCAACGGATACGCTCCGGGAAAGCGATCAGGTGTGGTGACGTGAACAGACCGACCTTGTGGCCTCCGGACATGAGAATCGAGGCCAGAAAGGCCGCCGTCGATCCTTTGCCGTTGGTCCCGGCCACATGGATGGTCTGCACGGCATCCTGGGGGTTCGAAAGGGCGTCCAGGGTGGCTCGAATCCTTTCGAGACCCGGCTTCATACCGAACCGAACCAGACCGTAGATGTGTGATAGCGTTTCCTGATAGGTCATGATGAAGGTGAAGGCGCCCTGGCGTTGTTTTCAGCTACGGGATGCTTTCCTTGCTTTAGCCGGTAGTGGCCGGTAGAGCATATTCACGACCTGGGAAAGTCGCTGCTTCATATCCTTTCTCGAAACAATCAGGTCCACCATGCCGTGTTCCAGAAGATACTCGGCACGCTGGAAGCCCTCGGGGAGTTTCTGTCTGATAGTCTGTTCAATGACCCGGGGGCCGGCAAATCCGATCAGTGCTTTGGGTTCCGCCATGATGATGTCGCCAAGCATCGCGAAACTGGCGGTTACGCCGCCGGTGGTCGGATCGGTCAGGACCGAAATATAGGGCAGACCTGCTTCACGGAGGCGGGCAAGAGCGGCGGAGGTCTTTGCCATCTGCATGAGAGAGATGATACTCTCCTGCATTCGTGCGCCACCTGAGGAGGAAAAGACCACCGCTGGGGTATGTCGCTCAATGGCTCGCTCGATGACCCTGGTAATCTTTTCTCCTACGACGCTCCCCATGCTTCCACCCATGAAGGAGAATTCGAAGACGGCAATCTGGATGGGGGTGCCATCGAGCATACCCTCGCCACAGACCACGGCTTCTTTGCCGTTTCCCTTCTGCATGGCTGCCTGGATTCGTTCCTGGTAGCTCTTTGTGTCCTGGAATTCGAGAAAGTCGATTGATTCCAGGTCACGGTCAAATTCGGTGAAAGTGTCCGGATCAAGAACCAGTTCAAGACGTTCCTTGGCGGGGATGCGGAAGTGATAATCGCACTTGGGACAAACGTTGAGGTTTTTCTCCACCTCTTTCGTATAGATAATCTCGCTGCAGCTCTTGCATTTTGTCCAGAGTCCCTCGGGAACCCGGACTTTTTTTTCTTCGTTTTGCGTAAACGGTGCTTTTTCTCTTGAAAACCAGCCCATAATTTTGCCTCGTTAATGTAAAGTTCCCGTTCCCCGGACTGGGTACTGCTGGTGCACTTGCCGGCAGAAATTTCTCCTGACGTTCAGGGCCGTCGTCGAGAAAGCCGGAAAAATACTAAGCTGTCACGGTAGCATGACGTCGTGGAAAAATGGAAGTGAAAAGGGCTTTTTGGCAGCAGGGTCACTCAGCTTTCCGAAGTTTCGGCTCGAATACCCGCCTTGAGGGAAGCTACGAAATCCCGAACCTTTTCCTTCAATTCCACTCCCCGATACTCTTCAAACAGCTTTACCAGGGCACTGCCCACTACTGCACCATCTGCGAGCGCTGCGACGGTACCGGCCTGGACGGGGTCGGAAATGCCGAAGCCGACGACCAGCGGCATGGCGGTAGCAGTACGAATCCGATTCAGTTCTTCAGCCAGCGTTGCCGAGATGTCCGTCCTGGCGCCTGTTACCCCGGTGACCGACACATAGTAAAGAAAGCCTCGACCATGTTTTACAACCGTTGCGATGCGACTGTCGTCGGAGGTCGGGGTCAGCAGGAAAATACAATCGAGGCCCCCTTTTTTGGCAAATGCCGAAAAACCTTCCGCGTCAGCTTCTTCCGGAGGCAGGTCCACCAGGATGATACCATCCACGCCGGCTTCGACCGCGTCCGCGACAAAACGCTCCGTACCATAGTAAAAAACCGGATTATAGTAACCCATGAGAACCAGGGGGATTTCGGATGTTTTTCTCACCGAACGCACCATATCCAGGATTTTCGGCAGCGTTGCGCCACCGGCGAGTGCCCGCTCGGAAGACAGCTGGATGGTCGGTCCATCGGCCATCGGGTCGGAGAAAGGGATGCCGAGTTCGATGATGTCTGCCCCGGAGCTTTCCAGTTCACGGATTATTTCCGTGGTGGTTTCCAGGTCCGGATCCCCTGCAGTGATGAAGGTGACGAGAGCTTTCTCGTTGTTTTTGCGTAATTTTCTGAAGGTTTCGGCGAGTCTGCCCATGGTCTTTACCCGTTTTCTTTCCGTGAAAAAGTGCTTATTTCCTTTTTTAATACGTCAACTTGCTTGAAAAGGCCGCCAACCGCTCTTTCCATGGTTCCGGCCGCGCTCAGGTTTTCGTGGGTTGATTTCTGGATATCGTCGACCGCGATTACGATCTGTTCGCTGCCGCGGGATTGTTCGTCGCAGGCGCGCTTGATCTGCTGGATCATGCTGGTGATGTTTTCGGTGGACCCGGCGATAAGGGAGCCGACTTTGCTCTGTTCCCGAGTCGAGGAGCGAACCTGGGAGGTGAGCACTTTCATCCGCTCCACGGCCGTCATGATCAGTTCGCTTCCTTTATTCTGCTGCTGGGTGGCATTGGCGATCTGCATGATCATGTCGGTGACCTGTTCCATTGCATCCCTGATCATCTGGCTGCCCTTGGCCTGCTCGGCTGCAGCACGGGCGATTTCACCCACCTGCTCTGATGCCATTCCAACTCCGGAGACGATTTTTCCTAAGGCAATTCCCGATTTCTGGGACAGGAGCTCGCCGTCGGCAATGCTCTTTTCCGCAACGTTGATGGCATCGACGGCACGCTGCGTTTCTTCCTGGACACCCTGGATAAGCTCTTCGATCTCGCGGGTCGAACTGCTGGTCCGGTCGGCCAGTTCCTTGATTTCGTCCGCCACCACCGCGAACCCCTTGCCCTGTTCGCCTGCCTGTGCTGCTATGATGGCAGCATTCAGTGCGAGAAGATTGGTCTGTTCGGCAACTTCATTAATCACCGAGAGAATTGTTCCGATATCGCTGGCCTTTTCCGAGAGCGTAACGATTACCTCGTGGGTTATATGGGAGGAGCGTTTGATTTCCTGCATGCCCTTGATGGTTGCTTCGACCGATACTTTGCCTGTTTCGGCGTCGCGTTGGACCTCTTCGGAAATTGCTGTTGTGTCTAGGGCGCTCTTTTCCACCTGGCGGATCGAACTGTCCATCTGGATAACGGACGAGGCCGTTACGGTCGAGGAGTCGATCAGGCCGTTAACACTATCATTGATGTGCTTGACGGCGGCGGCCATCTCGATGATGGAAGAACTGACATCATCCACCGACTGTGCCAGGTTTTCCACGTTCAGGGCAACTTCCTCGACGCTGGCTGCCATTTCCAGCACCGATGAGGAGTTTTCCGAGGCAGAGACAGAGAGACCATCGATACAGTGGGACACTTCCTTGATGGAGGCATTGATTTCCATGACTGCCGATGAGGTGTCTGAAACCCGTGAATTTGATTGTTCGGCACCGCTGACAACCTTTTTGGAGGCATCGGAAAGGGTTCGGGAAATACGGAAGAGTTCGCCGGAGGAAACATCTACCTTCGACACCATCTCATGCAGCATTTCGACCAGTTTGTTGAGTGAACCGGCAAGGTCGCCGACTTCATCGTTGCTTTCGATGGTGAGCCTGTCGGACAGGTTTCCGTCACTGACCACCGCCCGGGCAAATTCGGCTTCTTTGGCGATGGCACGTGTAATTGAAGTTGCAACGGCAGCTGCGATCAGGAGCAGCAGGATAAATAAACCACCGGCAACGCCGAATCCCATGAAAATGGTTTTGTGGACATACGCGCTTTCTCGTGATTCACTGGCGGCGCTTTCTGCGCGAAGTGCTGTGATCAGGCTGTCCAGGTCAGTTGAGATCCGATCGAAATGGGGGGATCCGGATGCCAAATCACGTATTCGTGCCCGGTCTCCCCTCGCTGCGGCGGGAACAATCTCTTCCTGAATGACAATCGCCAGTTCGTTCCAGGATTTTCGGGCTTCCGTCAGGGGTTCTTTCGTCTCCGGGGAGGAAATGTTGTTGGATAGTGCAGAGAATTCGCTCGGTATGTTTGAGCTGATGGAGGTAACCGTAGCCATGGCCGCTTTGATCTTTTCGTTGCCGGTGTCACCTGAAAGGTCCAGCAGTTCGGAGCGAAGCCGGTAGATATTCGATTTGAGGAGAATGCTTCCTTCGAGGGAGTCCCGCAAAAGGCTGATGTTCCGGTAGCTCTCGCTGCCGATTCTGACCCTGCCGAGGGTCTGGAAAATAACCAGCGTTATAAGCAGGGCGACGATGAGTGTTATCGCCAGCAACAGGAGCATCTTCGAGCGCAGGCGCAATGTGCTGCAGATCTTCGCTATGTCTACAAAACCCATCGTATTTTCCTCCGCGGCTCCCGGTACGAAACGGGATCGAGAACGTCATGTTCCGCAAGCAGTACCTCACGGAGAACCGGTAGCGGCTGTGTCAAAAGCTATGAAAACTTGTGCACTTGTAGCACCAGACGCCTTTTTTTTCAAGGTAAAAACGTGCTGAAACCATTCGCAGGGGACTTGGGCAAGGTTAGTTTTCGTTCTGAAGCCGTTTCCTGTGACCGGCTCAGAGTGTTGAAACGGCGGCCCTTCACCACAGGTTCCAACGGACTCCCGCCATTTTTTCATGAAAGACTTGTGCGGCGTCTTTCTTCTTGACAGAAACCGGCGGCAAGTTACAATGAAAAAAATTTTTCGAGTGGCAGTCGCGGTACCTCTGGAAGATTGCCGTATCCAGCAGGACAACGCCCAGGTTCCGGCTAGCGTCGAGATCAGGTATATGTTCTCGTTTCCCTGCAGTTTGGTGCCGCTTATCACTTCGATTCGGACTCAGTACAGTGAGGGGTAACAGTGCCGGTTATTGTTAGCTCTTTTTTTTACCAGGAAATCGGTGTTTTTGTCTTTCAGGCTTCCTGAACCACGTTGTATCCGGGAGACTATCCTTGAAAAATCAAACGAACGACTTTGTCACGTCTTTGTGGCGCTTCTTTTCATCACTGAAGCTCACTATCTTTCTTCTGATCGGCCTGGCTGTGGTTTCGATTATCGGTACGGTTATCCCCCAGGGGACTCCTCCGCCGATGGAGTATCTTCAGACCATATCCGAGACTAAATTCGAGTTGTACAGTAAACTCGGTTTCTTCAATATGTACCATTCCTGGTGGTTTATCCTGCTGCTCTACCTGCTTACCCTGAATCTGGTGGCATGCTCCCTCCGCAGGCTTCCCCATGACTGGAAGCTTGTCAATCGTCAAGTGACCGTGCTCGATGAGCAGCTGGAAAAATCCCTGCCGAATGTACAGTTTTGGAAGGTGTCGCAGAGTGCGGCAAACCTGAAAGATCCTGTTGCCGCTATGCTGGGTCAGGAGTTTGCCACTCCTCTTGTTACGAAGGTTAACGAAGAATACCATCTCTTTGCGCAAAAGGGCCGCTTCAGTCGCCTTGGGGTTTATATTCTCCATTTCAGCATCATTATCGTCTTCATAGGCGCCATGATCGGGTCTTTTTTCGGCTACAAGGCGTTCGTGCAAATTGCAGAGGGAGAGGCTGCCTCCGCGGTGACCTCCACGTCAGGCGAGCCCATCAATCTCGGGTTCGCGGTTCGCTGTGATTCCTTTTCCCTGTCCTTCTACGACTCGGGAGCTCCGAAGGAATATCGGAGTGTCCTGAGTGTTATCGAAAACGGCAGACTCACAGTTGATCATCAAGCGGTCATTGTCAATTCTCCTTTGACCTATCGGGGTATCACCTTCTATCAGTCAAGCTACAGCCAGGCGGGTCCTCCTACCTTCCGTTTTGCGGTCCGCGATCGCAAGAGCGGTGCGACAACCCTGGTTACGGCGACGGGAAACCGGCCGGTAGAGCTCTCCGAGGGAGAGACTCTGACGGTACTCGGATATGTCCCTAATTTTGGCACGATCTTTCCGGGCTATACCGGACCGGCCGTGCAGGTGCAGATGACGGGGGAAAACGTAACCACGGAGCCCTTTGCGTTGCTGGAAAAGTATCCCGCGTTCAATGCCGATAAGGGTGGCGCGTATTTTATCAGCTTTGCGGGCAGCAATCAAAAGTGGCGCACCGGTCTTCAAGTCACAAAAGACCCGGGCGTCTGGGTTGTCTGGCTCGGGTGCTTCCTTCTGGTAACAGGGATATTCGTCTCCTTTTTTCTCTCGCATCGGCGGATTTGGGTCCGTATCGGGGGGGGGCGTATTGTCGTAGCGGGGAGTACCAGCAAGAACCAGGCTGTGTTTCGTTCGTCCTTTGATGACCTGATAGAAAAACTGAAAAAGATTTAGTTTCGGAGGTATACGGATGTCCAGTTCACTCCTCTTCAATATCGCAACATTTTCCTACTTTGCGGCAACGGTGATTTTTTTCGCCTATCTTGCCAGCAGGAACAAAACCATCGGGCTTGCCGGCACGCTAGCCGCGGTTTTCGGTTTTCTGGTCCAGACCGTTGCCTTCGGATTGCGCTGGAAAGAGTCGTATGATATGGGCCATGGCCATGCGCCCCTCTCGAATCTCTACGAATCGGTGGTTTTTTTCGCCTGGACAATTGTCCTGATTTTTCTCCTTGTTGATGTTAAGTACCGCTACCGGGCTATCGGAGCATTCGTGCTTCCCTTTGCCCTTTTGGGAATGGCATGGGCCCAGTTGATGGCTGATCCGCTGAAGGAAATTCAGCCTCTGGTGCCGGCTCTTCAAAGCAATTGGCTTCTGTATCATGTGGTCACCTGTTTTCTGGGCTATGCGGCCTTTGCCGTGGCCTGCGGAGTGTCGATCATGTACCTGATCAAGGTGAAGCAGGAAAACTCAGCCGGTACTTCTCCGGCAGGAGGAGTCCTCTCCATCTTCCCCTCTTCGCGGGTCTTGGACGATCTCAATTACCGGGCAATCATGGTCGGTTTTCCCCTCCTTACTCTGGGGATTATTACCGGCGCAGCATGGGCAAATTATGCCTGGGGCTCCTATTGGAGCTGGGATCCGAAGGAAACCTGGTCTCTGATCGTATGGTTTATTTACGCGGCTTTCCTCCATGCCCGGATTACCCGGGGATGGGTAGGCCGGCGTGCTGCAATCCTCTCCATTATCGGTTTTATCGCGACGATCTTCTGCTATCTGGGTGTGAACCTGCTCCTTTCCGGGCTGCATAGCTACGGGGGAGGGTGAGCCCGGACGAAACAAGGGCGACGCGGTCTGATGAAAAATCCTGCGGTTTCAATCATAATTCCGGTCAAACCGGGGGGGGCGGTGCGCGCCCTCGACCGTTTGCGGAACGTCGAATATCCTGAGAATTTATTTGAGGTGCTGGTCGCCGAAGGGACCTCCCCCAGCCGCCAGCGAAATCGGGCGGCGGACGAGGCACTGGGGGAAATCCTGTATTTTCTGGATGACGACTCCCTGGTTTCCCCCGATTTTCTGCAGCAGCTGGTTCACCTGTATGCTGATGACAGGGTTGCTGTCGCCGGAGGACCTTCCCTCACTCCCGAGAATGATCCGCCCCTGTGCCAGGCATTCGGACTTGCCCTGGCATCCCCTTTCGGGGCCGGAAGTGTCCGCAACCGTTATCGTCGGCACGGCGTTTGCCGCGAGACCGGCGATAACGAGCTTATTCTCTGCAACCTGAGCTTCTCAGCCGCTGCTTTCACCGCGGCCGGGGGGTTCGACGAACGCCTCTATCCCAATGAAGAAAACGAGCTGCTGGTGAGGCTGCGAAGATCGGGCTGGAAACTGCTCCATGATCCCGAACTGGCGGTCTTTCGCAGCCAACGACCAACCTTTCGTGCTTTTGTCCGTCAACTATTCGGTTATGGACGGGGGAGAGGCCAGCAGATCCTCCTGGGTGGGGGAAGCGGTATCGCCTCCTTTGTTCCGGTTTTTTTTCTGTTGTATCTCCTGATCCTGCCCTTTCTCTCTCATCCTGTTTACTATCTGCCGCTTTTGTGCTACCTAGTGATGGTTATTTATGGCGCTTTTCACGCTGCCATCGCTAGCGGGAAAACAGTCCCGGCAATGTTTCTTCCGCTGCTTTTCCCTGCCCTCCACCTTTCCTATGGTGCTGGTTTGCTGTATGGCCTCGTTGTGTATGGTGCCGGGAAGAAGATGCGGCCAGCCGGCGCGGTGACCGTGAAGCGGATAAAATCCTTTGACAGCGGACGCTACTGGTAGATCTTTTTACTGATCTTTGCTGCACTGACAATTGATTCCTCAGGGCTTCCGTTTCGCGGTGGACAGTCTGAAGGTTATATCCGGCTTTATTCTGATTTTTTTGCAAGAAAGGTGGTAGTGCTTGGACCTCAGTGTCGTAGTCCCGATTTTCAATGAGGAAGAAAATGTCTCCGCCCTTCATCGGGAGGTTGTCGCTGCTCTGGATGCGTGTGAGATTGAGTATGAACTCATCCTGGTTGATGACGGTTCGACGGACGATTCGCTTCGGCTGCTCCGCAAAATTGCAGCCGGCGACATGCGAGTCAAGGTGATCAGCTTCCGGCGCAACTTCGGCCAGACAGCCGCGATGGCGGCCGGCTTCGATGTTGCAACAGGAAAGGTCGTCGTGCCAATGGACGGTGATCTGCAAAACGATCCGGCCGACATCCCGAAACTCCTGGCAAAGATTAACGAAGGGTACGATGTGGTTTCCGGCTGGCGTCGGGACAGGAAAGATGCTTTTCTCAACCGGACCTTGCCGTCTATCCTTGCAAACCGCTTCATCTCCGGAATGACCGGGATCCGGCTTCATGATTACGGCTGTACCCTGAAAGCCTATCGCCGCGAGGTCCTCGATGGGATCAACCTCTATGGCGAGATGCATCGTTTTGTCCCGGCCCTCGTTTCTCAATTCGGAGCGAAGGTAACCGAACTTCCGGTCGGGCACCGTCCGCGACTTCACGGGACGAGTAAATACGGTATTTCCCGCACCATGCGGGTGATATTGGACCTGTTTACGGTGAAATTTCTGCTCAACTATTCAACCCGCCCGATCCAGCTCTTTGGTCGACTCGGCATCTACACCCTGTTTGCTTCGCTGCTGACCGGCGGGGCAACGGTCTATATGAAATTATTCCACCACACCAGTATGAATAGGAATCCGCTGCTGCTCCTTACCGCCTTTCTCATCTTCATGGGAATCCAGTTCATCGTTCTGGGGCTTCTCGGCGAATTGAATGCCCGGACGTACTACGAGGCCCAGGGGAAACCGATCTACGTGGTAAAGGAAACGATCAATCTCAATTCCTGAGAATAACGCCATATATTCAATCCATTTACAATCAGGATGACACGGATTTTGTAGGGGCGGCCCCGCGTGGCCGCCCAGATTCTACCTTTGCCTGGCCGCCCGGAACCGGGCAACCACACGGGGTTGCCCCTACACAAGATGTCTGCGGGCGAGAGAAAAGTTACAGGAGTTCGTTCTTGAAAAACGGAAAACTCCGCATCCTGATGCTGGCTCCAACCCCCTATTTTTCTGACCGCGGCTGCCACGTGAGGATCTATGAAGAGGCCCGTGCCCTGATCCGTCGTGGCCATGAAGTGCGGATCGTAACCTATCATCTGGGCCGGGATCTGCCCGGCATTCCCACCTGCCGAATTCCCTCTGTTCCCTGGTACCGGAAGCTTGCCGCCGGTCCATCCTGGCACAAACCCTATCTTGATATTCTGCTGTTCTGCAAGGCGGTGTCCGAAATCCTCCGGTTCCGGCCCGAGCTGCTCTATGCCCATCTCCATGAGGGAGCATTTCTCGGCGTCTTTCTGAAGTTGGTGTTCCGAATTCCCCTGCTGTTCGATTGCCAGGGGAGCCTGACCACGGAGATCGTCGATCACAACTTTGTCCGCCCGGGTTCCCTGCTGTATCGTCTTTTTCGCTGGATCGAGGGTTTCGTCAATGCCCGGGCCGACCTGATTCTGACCAGTTCCGGCCCGGCAGCCCGTGACCTGAACGAGCGCTGGGGCGTCCCGGCCGGGAGGGTTCGCTCACTCATGGACGGTGTCGATACCGAGGAGTTCCGGCCGTTCGCGCGCGAAGCGGTCCAACAAGAGTTGAAGCTGCCGGCCGGTGTCCCGGTGGCAGTCTTTCTCGGGGTTCTCAACCGCTATCAGGGGATCGATATCCTGCTGGAGGTGGTGAAGATCTTCAGGGACCGGGGCGTTCCGCTGCACTTCCTGGTCATGGGTTTCCCCCACCAACAGTACCTGCGCAGAGCGATTGCGGAGGGGCTATCCGACCGGATTACCTTTACCGGCAGGATCGACTACCGTGATGCGGCGCGTCTGCTTTCAGCCGGTGATGTCGCCCTGTCGCCGAAGGTTTCCCTCTCTGAAGCCAATGGCAAGCTCTTCAATTATATGGCATGCGGAATTCCGGTCCTTGCTTTCGACACGCCGATAAACCGGGAGATACTGGGAGATGCCGGTGTCTATGCACGTTTTGCCGATGCGGAGGATTTTGCGGCGCGCTTGGAGGAGTTGATCTCGCAGGAAGGGCTGCGGCGGGAGTTGTCTGAAAAACTCAGGAAGAAGGCTGTCGAAGAGCACTCCTGGGAGGCGCGGGGACGGGAGTTGGAGGATGCCTGCCGACATGCCGCGGCAGGGAAATGATGATTTCCGTTTGACCGGCAAAAAGCAGTAATCTGTTTGACACCAGATCGGGATGATTGGCTGGTTTTGTAGGGGCAGGCCCCCGTGCCTGCCCAAAGTGAGGGCAACCACAGGGGGTTGCCCCTACGGAAATATTCCCCACCTGAAACACGATCAACGGGGAAAATTGCTTTCGTTTTTTCACCAGTGCTCCGAATTCCACTCGGCTGGCACTTTTCCCTTTTTCAGCCGGCTCTTTGTAGATATCGCCGGTTTTCAGAAATACCCTTCCCTGGTTGACATTTCCCTGTTCCACCGATCAGGCAGCTTTCTGGATTCAGGCATTTTTCCTTCTGTCGCCATTGATGGTGACCTCAGCGGAAGCTCGTCATATGTGGCAGATATGTTAAATATGACGGATGTCTCCCTTCAGTTCTCCGTTCATCCCACGCACTAGTGTTCCATTTATATCAGTTTAATCAAATAGATGCACTCGATCTATGCGTAATTTCCCCTTGGCACATAAGTTGATACAATCTTTACTATTGGCACTACGTGGTGATGATTTTGAGGATACGACCATTCAGAGGAACTCACTTCGCCTGAATTCAGAAGAGTGCAATGAGAAGTCAATGAAAAGTCCGAAAGCATATCGCAATCAATCAGGGAAAATTGGTTGGATCCTGCTGTGGCTGTTGGGTATTCCGATTCCTGTTTTGATTGTCATTTTTCTGCTGCGTGGCTGCACGTGACAGGGGCGAAAACCTGAAAATACAAAGCTGGCGAATGGTCAGTGACAGTGCCGAACTGAATCATACCGATAACCAGGAAATACTTGCCGGATGCTGGAATACCGCACCTCGGTTCTGTTCCCGTCCAAGCTCTTCAAGGGCGGTGCCGATGAAGAGTAGTCGTACGCTATTTCCTCTAACCTACATGAAAGGAAAAATGATGAAAAATGACAAAAGTGAAAGTGTGTCTCCTCATGTCCTGCCCCCCTTGCCTTACCCGGATAACGCGTTGGAGCCAGTAATCTCGGCAACTACGATCGGTTTCCACTTCGGTAAGCATCACCAGGGATATGTCGATACCCTGAACAAGCTGGTAGCAGGAACGGAGTTTGCGGACCTGCCGTTGGTGAATATCATCACCGAGACTGCCGGCAAAGTGGACAAGACGGCAATCTTCAACAATGCAGCGCAAACCTGGAACCACACGTTTTATTGGCGAAGTATGAGAGCGAAGGGCGGTGGTGACCCACCCGCAGTGTTGAAGCAAAAAATCGAAGCGTCCTTTGGCAATTTGGATGCGTGCAAGAAAGAGTTGGCGGCTGCGGCAATGACACAGTTCGGCAGTGGCTGGACGTGGCTCGTTCTGGATGGCGGCATGCTCAAGGTGGTTAAGACCGGGAATGCAGATCTGCCGCTGACCACCGGCATGAAACCGCTGTTGACCGTCGACGTGTGGGAACATGCCTACTATCTGGATTACCAGAACCGGCGCGCGGACTATGTGAACGCAGTGTTGGATACGTTGATTAATTGGGATTTCGCGGCTGATAACCTCCGCTAATGGCAAGCTGAACTGTTCCACGGTTGACGGAATGAATGGTGCCGCTGAAAGGTCCTGTCAGATCTGAGGATGAGAAAAAGGGCTATTTATGAGGAGGCGGCCCGGATAGGCGGATACGGTACCAGTAAAAGCAAAATTGACATCGCTCCTTAAAAAGATACGGAAAGAAAGGGAGGTCAGCTCATGAGTAAAAACATAGCAGTATATGGCATCTATCGAAATCGTCAGATGGTTGAACATGCGGTCGAAGCGTTGAAGAATGCGGGTTTTCGCAATACGGATATCTCGGTGTTGTTCCCTGAGAGCGGAGGAACCAAAGATTTCGCGATCGAGAAGGAAACCAAGGCGCCTGAGGGGGCAGTAACAGGAGCCGGAACCGGTGCGGTCATTGGCGGCGCTTTAGGATGGCTGACAGGTATTGGCTTACTGGCCATCCCGGGTATTGGTCCCTTCATTGCGGCAGGCCCCATCATGGCTGCTCTTGCTGGAGTCGGAGCGGGAGGAGTGGCCGGCGGAATAGCCGGGGCGCTGATCGGTTTGGGAATTCCCGAGTATGAAGCTAACCGATATGAAGGGCATATTAAGAAAGGGGGAATTCTGCTTTCTCTTCACACCGACGATACAGACTGGAAAAAGAAAGGTAAGGAGATACTGGAACGCACTGGGGCTGAAAATGTAAGTTCTAAAGGAGAATCCAAGGCAGACTATGATGTTAGCGACAGACCTGGCCCTGGTGGAGCCGATACTCCCCCGAGGGCAGATTATAGCGACCTTGACAAAACAAGTGTAGATGAGCCTTTCAATAGAAGGGTCGGCGATCCACTTACTACAAATACAACAGGTCCCAAACATGATGAATGAAGAATTAAAGAAAGCTATTCTGAGGTGAGCTGGTTTCCATCCGGAAAGTATCGGCAAAGGCTGAGCTGGAACTTCCCCGAAGCCTCTTGTAATCGGTCACCATCCTGCTCACTCATTGTACTACGTGCCTGATTCGGGCGCTTTCCCTCGAATAGCTTTTCAGCATTGAAGCCGTACAAGAGGCTCCGTGAAAGTCCCATCTCAGCCTGGAATAGCAATTTTCAGAGTTTCCGGATGGAAACGAACCAGGGGCCTGTCGGACTTAGGAAATCAAAGCGAAAATTAGACAGTGCGAGCACAGATTTAGTCGATTTTGCAGGTCAATAGTTGTTCTGTTGACCAAAAAAGCGGCGAAATATGGATCGTCCAGACTGATTTGCAGCAGATTTACCCTAAGTCCGACAGGCTCCTAGGGGGGCAATTTACTGAGAAGGTAATTAAACCGAAAGAACAGCGATAGATTTTTCGACTTCGTACCAGCCTGATTGCCAAACCTGTGGTCAATGCGCTTTTCCGACATTGCCCGACATTCCTGTCTGGTCGGCGATGATGCAGCAGGAGTAGCCGCGGTATTTTATCCACCGATTTCGTTATAAAGATCGTTTAATGCGCCTTGTTGGCAAGGCTGTCGTTGCTGCGACTGCTCAGAAAAGTCGAAGGAAGTCCGGTATGGCGTTGAGATGAATAGGCCGCTTATCTTCAAAGGAAAATTTTAGCTGCCGGTTTCATGCTGGGGGGCTGGTCGACACATCCGTAATACTTGCCAAATGAATAAATAACCATACAATTGTTATAATTATTTTTCGCAGCAATATTTTGGATAAGAATGCGAGGGTGGCTGGCGGACGATAAGTCATCAGCCAGTGAGGAAAGTTGTAGTATCCCCATCATCATGCTTGTTTTGGCTTGATAGGATGCGACAAGTTAATCGGGAATGAAAGACCTTTTATCATGCATTCTTACTCCGTACCATCTGCTGCTACTTTTAGTGTAGCGTGTACCTGTATGGAGACAACTCATGCCTCCTCGCAGTAAAATTCCACTGTTGATCTGTCTGGCCCTTGCTTCGTTGTTTCTCATTCTGCTGTTTGGTGCCCGGATTATTCTGCTGGGGAGCTATGAAGACCTCGAGGAAAAAGAGGCTCACGCGGATGTCGAGAGGGTCGTCAATGCCTTGAACGCGGAGGTGGAGAGCATTACTTCCCTGGCCAGGGATTATGCCGGGTGGGACGACAGTTACCGGTTTGTTCAGGACGGCAACAGCGAGTTTGTCCGCAAAAACCTGGACGATCCGAATTCTGAACAGCTTGGCATGAACCTTGTTCTCTATGTGAATACGCAGGGGAAGTGGGTCTATGCGCGTAATTTTGATCTGCAGAAGCAGCGGGAGGTCCCTTTCCCGAAAAGTCTTCATGCGATCTTTACCCCTGCGAACCCGCTCCTGAAAGAGATGACCACGAACAGTTCCCGTGCGGGAATTCTCACTCTTCCTGAGGGAATCCTTCTCGTTTCCGCAGTTCCGATTCTCACGAGCGAATTTCGCGGTCCGGTGGCCGGAACTCTTGTCATGGGACGTTTTCTGAATCCTGCCGCGGTTGAGAGGTTTTCCCGCATCACAAAGCTTCACGTGCGATTTTATGCTGCATCATACCGAAATCTCCCGCTTCCCCTTTCTTCCTTTGACCATGAAAAATCCTTAGTAGTCCGCGGGAACGGCGAAAAAACCATTTCAGCATATTCCCTCCTTTCCGATCTCTACGGGAACCCGGCCCTGGTGGTCCGGGTCGATACTCCACGGACTACTTATTACCAAGGAATTCGAACCATAGGGTATTTCGCGGCCTGGTTTGCCGGCTTCTCGCTCCTGATTGCCGGCGTCAGCATGTATTTTGCTCGCAAAATGCTCCTGGTTCAGCGCCAGGGCAAGGAAAGCCACAGTCGTTACCAGGCTGTCGTCGATGGATACGATGGGCTGATTTACATCGTTTCGGCAGCGAGATGCATCGAATTCATGAACCGGAAACTGATAGATTGCCTTGGAAGGGATGCAACAGGGGAACTCTGCCACGAGGCCCTGCATGATTTTGGCGATATCTGTGCATGGTGTGATAATGAAAAAGTCGTTTCGGGGGAGACGATTCGTAGTGAGATATATAATCCAAAGGATGAATGCTGGTACTACGTGATCAGTACCCCGGTATTTAATCCTGACGGTACGGTTTCGAAACAGTCCATGTTGACTGATATTACCGAAATCAAGCGGGCCGCCATAGAAAAATCAGAATTGGAGTCCCAACTCCGCCAGGCACAGAAAATGGAGGCGGTAGGACGGCTTGCTGGGGGTGTCGCCCATGATTTCAATAATATTCTCTGTGCCATCATTGGTTTTGCATTACTGATCGAAATGAGCATGCAGGAGGAAGATCCTGCCCGGCCGCACCTTGAGCAGATTATTGCAGCAAGTGACCGGGCCAGCCAATTGGTCTCCAGCCTGCTCGCATTCAGTAGAAAGCAGGTTATTAACCCCCACCCGATCGACATGAACCGGATTGTGTGTGATGTACAGAAGATTTTGGGGAGACTCATTACCGAGGATATCGATCTGCAGATTCGACTGGCCGAAACAGAATTAAGCGTGCTGGTTGACCCTGGCCAGATCGATCAGGTGCTCATCAACCTGGTAACCAATGCCAAGGATGCGATGCCGACCGGTGGAAGTCTTGTCATCGAAACCGGCACGGAATTGCTTCCCGCTGAACTACGTAAGGCGGCCGGAGCCGTGACAGCGGTCCCCTATGCCGTGCTTGCCGTGAGAGATACCGGGACCGGTATGGATAGTGTGGCAAGAGAAAAGCTGTTCGAACCGTTCTTTACCACGAAAGAAGTTGGTAAAGGCACCGGACTTGGCCTTTCCATCGTCTACGGAATTGTGAAGCAGCACAACGGGTTTATCACCGTTGACAGCGAGCCGGGAAAAGGGACCACATTCAAGGTGTATTTTCCCCTGGTGAAGGGATGTGACGGAACACAGGTCTTGTATGAACCTAAGACCGCTGACCTTCATGGAACAGAGACAATCCTGGTTGTCGAGGATAACTCAGCGGTGAGGTTTCTGAACAGAACCGTACTGGAGACGTTTGGCTATCGGGTGATTGAAGCGTTGGATGGCAGCGATGCCCTGACGAAGTTCAGGTTGCACCCGGATGAGATTCAACTCGTGATAATGGATGTGGTGATGCCGAAGATGAACGGACGGCAGGCATACGAAGAGATATGCAAGATACGCCCCGATGTGAAGGTGATTTTTATGAGCGGCTACTCTGCTGACATCATAATGGAAAAGGGAGTTGTCACCGAAGATTTCCACTTCATAACCAAGCCCATCAAACCGATGGAATTTCTTGAGAAGGCGCGCATGGTTCTCGATCAGTAGGAGTGTCGTCTGCCGAGATTCGATCAGATTTTTAATTAAGGCGATGGACGGTCCCTTTCCGAGCTGGTATTCTTTTACAAGTCAATCGTTGATGCTTTCGCAAAAAGTTGAAATGTACGATGTACCGTCATTCCCGTGGCTTGTGCTCAGTAGCCCTAGCGAAGGAGCAAAACGGGAATCCAGGAATTACAGTGAGTTACAACTTCACTGGATACCCGCTTTCGCGGGTATGACGACTTTTTGCGAGACCATCAATCGTTGGCGTGCAGCGAAGTGTCACTACTACTGTTTGTTTGGTTGGTCCTGCTCGGGGGCATGTGCCGTGTGTCAGTCCCTCTCCGTGCTTGCTGTCCCCGGCATTTGCCTGAAACTGTCTCTACCTACTGAGGATCCGGAATGATATGTCACCGTTGCGGAAAGATTTTCCAGGGTACGGCTCGATTCTGCCCAGGGTGTGGTCTCGAACTGGGCGGGACTGCGCAGCGGGGTGTTCACGATCAGCCGATACCTTACCCTTCCAGCCAGGCCGTCTCGCCTTCTCCTGTCATGTATGCCGGCTTCTGGCGTCGGGTTGTGGCTTTTCTGATCGACAGGTTTCTTCTGAGCTTTGTAAATGTGGCCCTGTGTCTCTTCTATTTTATTCTGTCGGGAATGGATTGGCGTGGTGAAGAGCTGCGCACACTTTCTCTGACAAGTGCTGTTTTCGGTTTTTTGCTGAAATGGCTCTATTATACCGTGCTGGAAAGCTCTGCGTCGCAGGCGACTCTCGGAAAAGCTATCATCGGCATCAGGGTTACCGACGAGCAGGGTCGCCGGATTTCCCTGCTAAAGGCAAACGCACGCTACTGGGCAAAGATACTCTCGACGCTGACTCTCGGTTTCGGCTATCTCATGGCGGGATTCACCCGGCGGAAGCAGGCACTGCATGATCTGGTTGCCGGGACTTTCGTGGTGCGCGGCTAGTAGTCTGTCGGAATTTCGGAGTTTCCGCTTGAAATCGTTGCGGTTGACACGGAGGTGAAATAATGGACAGAAGACAGTTTCTCAAGCTGCTCGGACTAACGCCCCTTTTTTCCAACCTTCTTCTCCGCGAAGCATTGGCCGCCGATAAGTCGCTGGTGGCGATTGCGGAGGACCGCGACTACTCGCAAGCGACCATCAAGGCTCTTAATGCCATCGGCGGGATGCGGCGTTTCGTCAAGCCGGGCAACGTGGTTGTCGTCAAGCCGAATATCGGCTGGGACCGGAGTCCGGCGCAAGCGGCAAACACCCATCCGTTGGTGGTACGCGCAGTGGTGTCGGAAGCTCTCCGGGCCGGCGCACGGAAGGTCAAGGTATTCGACCGTCCCTGTAATGATCCCCGGCGCTGCTATGTCAATAGCGGAATCGAGGCCGCCTTGCGGGGGATGAAGGGTGTCGATCTCAAGCACATCGAAGAGGAAAGATTCAAGCCGGTTCGTCTCAACGGCCGGACGCTTCGTGACTGGGAATTGTACGATGAAGCCTTGTCCGCCGACGTCTTCATCAATGTCCCGGTGGCAAAACATCACGGTCTTACCGGTCTGACCCTCGGTTTGAAGAACATCATGGGCGTGATGGGCGGGAACCGGGGAAGCGTTCACCGACATATCGATTCTGCTCTGGCGGACATCAATGCCGTTTTGAAGAGTCATCTGACGGTGGTTGATGCAACGCGGATACTGACTGCGCACGGCCCGCAGGGTGGCGATCCTCGCGACGTGAAGGTGCTCAACAAGGTGATCGCTTCCAGCGATATCGTGGCTGCCGATGCTGTGGCAACGACTCTTTTCGGGCTTAAGCCCGAGGCGATTTCCACAACCGTGGCTGCCTATCGGCGGGGTCTCGGGGAGATGAAAATGGCCGGGATACGCATCCTCAGGGTGTGACGGAGATGAAACCGGGGAAGATACCATCAGCGCGCATCTCGCAACTATTGTTTCTGCTCCTCTTTCTAGTACTTTTCATTCAGACGGAATATCGGGGAAGTGACCGGATAGCCATTGCGGTGAACAGTTTTTTCCGTGCCGATCCCCTGGTCGGGCTCAGTTATTTCCTTGCCGAAAAATCGTATCTTGTTCTGCTCCTTCCGGCACTTCTGCTGGCACTGGCTACGCTCGTTCTCGGTCGGTTTTTCTGCGGCTGGATCTGCCCGCTTGGAACGATACTGGATTTGGTGACGGGGAAAATACGCAAGACCGCCCCGCTCAAATTTCTTCAGGGCAGGGTCAAATACTGGCTGCTTTTTCCGCTGCTATTTGCTGCTCTCTTTAATGTCAATCTTGCCGGGCTCCTTGATCCGATCGCAATTCTTGTTCGGGCACTGACCTTTTCTTTTTACCCTCTGTTCGGTGACACGGTACGCCAGGGATGGGTCGGGCTTTACCGGGTACTCGGCGAAGGGCGGGATGTCCTTTCCCCGGGATACGGGTTCTTGCGAGACCATCTGCTGCCGTTCCGGGAAACCTTCTATCCGCTGGCGTTTCTGTCCTTCTCCCTGTTTCTTTTCATTGTCTTTCTCGAGAGATATGAAACGCGGCTCTGGTGCCGGCGACTCTGTCCCCTGGGTACGCTTCTCGGTCTCCTGGCACGCTTCTCACCCATTCGCCGCTCCCCGGCGACTCTTTGCCCGGACTGCGGAGATTGTCGCAGCACCTGTCCAACCTCCTTTGATCAGGATCTTCTGCAGCAGGAAGAGTGCCTTCGCTGTATGTCATGCCGGCTGAAGTGTCGTTTCGGCCGGGTTTCTTTCGAGTTTCGCGGCTTTCGTGACCGGACGCCGTATCTCCCTGAGCGGCGGGTTCTCCTGGGCAGTCTGGTGGCGGGATTTTTTCTGGCACGCCTGTTTCGCTTCCGCTATCCATCGGCCCAGGCTGCTGTGCTGCGTCCGCCCGGTGTGCGGGATGAGGACGACTTTCTGAAAAAATGCGTGCGCTGTGGTGAATGCATGAAGGTCTGTCTTCGCAGTGTGCTCTATCCCGCGGTCTTTCAGGCCGGAGTCGAAGGACTCTATACACCTGTGGTGGTTCCCCGTCTCGGCTATTGCGAATATAACTGCACCCTTTGCGGGCAGGTCTGTCCGACCGGGGCGATCCCCGATCTTCCGGTGGAGGTGAAAAAACGGGAGGTGATTGGCAAGGCGGTACTTGACAGGAACCACTGTCTTCCCCTTGCGAAAGGGATCAACTGCATCGTCTGCGAGGAACACTGCCCAATCCCGCGGAAGGCAATCCGTTCCGAGGAGGTTCAGTCGGTCGATGCTTCCGGGCGCCCCTTCATCCTGCGAAAACCCTATGTGGTAGATGATTTATGCAATGGCTGCGGAATCTGCGAATTTGTCTGTCCTCTGGAAGGGAAGTCGGGAATTGAGGTCTTTGCGGTGAAGGACAGAACACCCCTTTCAACGGCAGACCCGGAAGGTTCCAGCCCATACTGAAGGGGCTGGAGGGTGGTACTTTTCCCTTGCGTTACAGGGGTATTTGGATTAATCTGTAACGGATTCAGGGCCATAGACGCCCGTTTTTACGGAGGATATCCAATGCCGCATGAACCCGGTATGACGAAATTCCAGATTGACCTGCGTCGTCATCTGCGGGAGCAAAATATATGCGATAATCTGGTCCACCTCATCTGCGAGATCGCTGAGGCGGGAAAGTATGTTATTAACGCCGTCAGAACCGGTGACCTTGGTGTGGCGGGGACCTCGAACCTGTATGGAGAGGAGCAACTTGCCCTTGATGTGCTTTCCGACCGCATCATAAAGAAACGCCTTATCCATTCGGGAGTGGTATGCTCCATCCTCTCCGAGGAGATGGAAGAAGTGCTGACCGTCAAGCCTGAGGCGGAGGGTCTCTATTCGGTTGGCTATGATCCACTGGACGGATCGTCACTGGTTGATGTTAACCTGGCCGTGGGGACGATTGTTTCCATTTATTCCGGCTGTGATCTCCTGCAGCCTGGTCGCAAACAGGTTGCCGCGCTGTATATTATCTATGGTCCCCGTGTTTCTCTTGTCTATACCGTCGGCAAAGGGGTTCACGAGTTTACCATGAATCATCTCATGGAATACACCCTCACCCATGAGAATATAACCATGCAGCCCTCGGGAAATATCCATTCGCCGGGAGGGTTACGGAACAAGTACGGTGAGGGTGTTGAAAAATTTGTTCGCTACCTGGAGGCAAAAGGGTCGAAACTCCGCTATTCGGGAGGTTTTGTTCCTGACATCAACCAGTTACTGCTGAAGGGAAAGGGAATCTTCCTGTATCCGGCTCTGAATGGTTCTCCCAAAGGAAAGCTTCGCCTTCTTTTCGAGCTCAATCCCATGGCCTTCCTGGTAGAACAGGCCGGTGGCGCGGCAAGCAACGGCACCATGCCGATTCTCGATATTGTGCCGCAAGAGTACGGACAGTTGGAGCCGATTTTTATCGGTTGTAGCGAAGATGTGGAAAAGGCGCTTGAGTTTCTGAACGAGGAATAACAGGCTGTTGAAAATGTTACGTGGACGTCCGGGCGCACGGTCACCACGGCAGACGGCATCTTTATAACAGTCATAAAAGGACCCCGTGTGAACAAGGGTAACCCGGGGAAGAAAGGCCTATGCAAACGATCATGAAAGACGAAGAAAAACCGGAAAGACTCTGCAGCGAGATTCAGCTCTTTGACCTGTGCTCGGATGAGAAATGTACCAAGAAAAAAGGTCGATTCTGCACCGATGAGGTTCTGCTCAAAAGGTTCGAAGCTATCAGTCTCGAGGAGGATTTTTCCTCCGACCAGTTCCTGGACAACGAACCTGAGGATGTCGGAGATGATGAGGAAGATCCCGGTTTCGGGAACGATTACGGCGAAGATGAAGACCAGTATGAGGATGACGATGAGTTCTGAGATACGGAATTCCGTCCTGACCAGGTAAAATAAAAAGGCCGCTTTACTGAAAGCGGCCTTTTTTATCGGCTGGATGATCGAAGAGGTTCCCGCGATCGAAAATTTCGGAGCCGTAACTGTTCCCCTAGGACCCGGAGGCACGACCATACCTGTCCTTACCGGGATGTGCCGAGCTTTTCGCCCTTCAGGCGGAACTCTTTCAGAGCTTGTTCCATGGCTGACACATGAGCTTCATCGGCCGCCATCATTGCCTTGAAGAGTTTTGCGCATTCCTGATTGGTGAATCGGGCGGCGGTATCCATGTGGAACTGGCTGAACGTGGCTTCCAATCTGATGGAGAGATCCAGGGCTTCCTCGATGCTCGGGAACGAATTTCTCAACTCTTCCAAGGTTTCTCGAGCCATGGAGAGATGTTTGTCAGCTTCCGCCGAGGTCAGGACCATCGATTCGATTGCAAAGGCTAAGGACTTGATGGCGAGACGAATTTGATATTCGTGATTTCGCTCTTCTCCTGCGGTTTTTTCAAAGACACGCGAGATCCTGGGGTTTTCCCGATAGGCAATAGCAAAAATGTCGTAGATTTTGCCCAGAATTTCTTCGATCTCGGCGCACTTGTGAAGGGTATTGAGGGTCTCAAACTGTTGTTCTGATTCCATCGTGTTTGCTTTTCCTCCTGAAATTCCTTGGTGGATCCCGAGTTGCTCCAAAGTTGTCGCGGCTGTTAGTGTAGTTCTTTATACCATGTAGAAAGACAAATAAACACGGAAAAGGCTTGGGGGTGGCATGAGATAATGTTAATGTGGTTTTTATGTCGGAACGACCTCTTCTCATCCCGCTCTTTTCGCTGGTGGCCGGAATTTCCGCCGCAAACCAGTGGCAATTCTCTTTGCCGATAGCTTTTCTGTGTCTATTGCTCGCCACCTGTCTCCTTGCGGTCTTTTATTCACGCCGATTTATTTTCCTGTTGTGCCTTTCCCTCTGTTTCTTTGTGGCGGGGGCTACTGCCATGGGGCCTTTTCTCGTGCCGCGCTTTTCATCGGACTCGATTGTCCGATGTGCCGGGGAACAACAGCCGCTGGTAATCGAAGGGATTATCGATGCCCGACCGGAATGGCAGGAAACCGGCGGCAGGGTATATCTGCGTGCTGTCCGGATTTTTCGGGGGGAAAGCGAGCAGCGTGTCAGTGGCAGGATACTCCTTTTTGTGGGCACTGGACATGCCGCGCTTTGCACCGGTGATCTGGTGCGCTTCAGTTCCCGGATCAGCAGACCAAGAAATTTCGGCATTCCGGGGGAATTCGACTACGAAAGGTATCTGGCATTTCGGCAGGTCTATGTCATGGCCTTTACGCGGTCGGCAGCCGAGGTGGTCCTGATCAGGGGAGGGGTTGCCTTCCCGGTGCGAAATTTTATGGATCACATCGCCTCAGATCTGGGAAATCGAATCGGCTTACTCCTTCCTGGCGATGAGGGAGCGGTGTTGCGTGCCCTGCTGCTGGGTGAGTCGGGACTTGTCCCTGAGAAGACCCGGGAACTGTATGCCCGTACAGGCGTCAATCATATCCTGTCCATCTCTGGCTTTCATGTGGGAGTGATCGGGTTCTTCTTTTTTTCCCTGCTTTTCTGCACAGCACGCTGTTCACAGCTTCTCCTGCTGTACGTCAATCTCCGCCGGACGATCCTTGTCCTGACGATACCGGTTCTCCTCTTTTATCTGTTTTTGACAGGAGGAGCTCCGGCCACGGTGCGTTCGGTCATCATGATTTCCGCCTGTATCGCAGCCGTTATCCTGCAACGGGAGTCCGATCCGCTTCATTCACTCATGCTTGCCGCCCTGTTGATCCTTGGCTGGTCCCCACCAGCTCTTTTTGATATTTCGTTCCAGCTCTCGTTTCTCGCCCTGTGGGGAATTCTTGCCCTGACCCCGCTCTTCATGCAGCCATTCCGAAACATGAAGATGGGAATGGCCTACAAACTTCTGCTATTCATGATGGTATCCCTTGCGGCTATTGCGGCAACAATGATCCCGGTTGCCGGTTATTTTCATAAGCCGACGCTTACCGGACTGCCGGCAAATGTTTTCATCATCCCTCTCATGGGCTACGGTGGGGTGGTGCTCGGGGTTTCGAGCCTCCCTTTCCTTCATTTTTTGCCGTCTGTTGCCGGTTTTCTCCTGATGCTCGCCGGCTTTATGGTGTATCTCTCAGAAAAAATTCTCTCCTGCCTGGCTACCATCCCACTTCTGCCGGTCTGGGGTGGCAGCCGATTCGACCTGCTTTTGCTGGTTGTTTTTATGCTGTCCCTTTCCTTTTTGGTGCGAAGAATAAGGATCATCGTATGCTCTCTTACGATTGCTGCGTTCTTGCTGGTCAGAATCGCGCCTGCCGAATCATTTACCGGAAAACTGCGACTGGATTTCTTCAGTGTCGGTCAGGGTGAGGCCAGTCTGATCACTTTTCCCGATGGGAAAAGGATGCTGGTGGACGGCGGCGGGAGTTTTCGGGAAGGTGGACTGGATCCGGGGGAGCGGCTTCTGGCACCGACCTTCTGGCTCAGGGGCATCGACAAGCTGGATTATATGGTGCTGACCCATTCCCATCCCGACCACCTGAATGGTCTGCTCTTTCTGGCCAGGAACTTTCCGGTTGGCGAGTTCTGGGAAAGCGGCATCCATGATGGAAACCGGGAGTATCTGACCTTGAAAAAGATTCTGAAAGAAAAAGGCGTTCCAGTTCGGCGAATTGATCGCTCGTCGCAGCCTATATCCATTGGCGGGGTGATCATCGAGCCGCTATTCCCCCGGAACACTCTCGCTGTTGCAGGAGCGGCAAGCAGTGGTAATCTGAACGATGAATCCTTGGTGTTTCGCATGCGTCTTGGCGAATTCTCGATTCTCTTTACCGGTGATATCGGCCAGGAGACCGAAAATTGGCTGGCAGGGGAAACTTCGAAACTGCGCTGCACGGTGCTTAAGGCCTCGCACCACGGAAGTCGGACCTCTTCGTCGGAGCGTTTTCTTGCGGCGACTTCCCCGCAGTGTGTCCTGATCAGTGCGGGATATGGCAACCGTTTCCGACTGCCGGCGACGGAAACCCTGCGGCGTTTTCAGCGGCGGGGTCTGCCAATCTACCGGACTGATCTGGACGGGACAATAACCGTTACTCTCGAAGAGGGCAGGTGGTCTGTCGTTACTTTCCGGGGAGACAGGCATTTTCATTGACAATCTTCTGATTTCTTTGCTAGTTTGTGGGCCGAGAGAATTACCTGCTTTTAACGGTTGCGGAGCGTGCAACGGGTGTTCGGGGTATCCTGGATGGAAAAAATTCTGGTTGTAGAAGATGATCGCTTTTTTCGAGAGATGTACTCTCATCTGCTGAGCGGCGAAGGGTATGAGGTTCATACCGCGGCCTCGGTGAACGAAGCGATGGCGCTTCTGCGGGAGACAGAGTATCACCTGATTATTTCCGACCTGGTCATGCCCGGAGAAACCGGAATTGATCTTCTGTTTCAGGTCAAGCGACACAACCCGGACATCGACGTCATCATGGTAACCGGCAACACCAACGTGGAGACGGCAATCCAGGCATTGAAAAACGGGGCGCGGGATTACCTCCTGAAACCGGTCAATCCCGATGAGTTCAGACATACCGTGGCACTCTGCATGGAACAGCGCCGTCTCCTGAATGAAAATACCGAACTGAAGGGTCTTGTTCACCTGTTTCAAGTCGGCCAGACGATCTCGAATTGCCTTGAGATCGAACGACTGGGAACCCTGGTGGTGGATTCCTTTGCCAACGAGCTGGGCACTGACCGGGCGCTGGGGATCTTTCCCGATGAAGATGGCCATTTGTCGTTGCGGGAGTTGCGCGGCCTCGGCTATGAAGAGGCGGAGCTGATTTCTGAAAAACTCCTGGCCCTGTACTCGGAGAGTGTGGATACTTTCTGGCTCCGGGAAAAAATGTCGGACCTGTTTTCGCCGAACGCCGAATCTGTTGCCCAGTGTTCGGCAGAAGTGGATGAAGTACTGATTCTGTTTGTCCGTTCGAAGAAAATTCTCCAGGGGATTGTGGCACTGTTTGCCCCCGAGGGTGGCTCCCTGCCGGTTGAAATCAGTCAGAGGAGTCTCCACTTTCTTCAGAACCAGACGTCGCTTGCCTTCGAGAATGCCGCCCGTTTTGCCTCGGCGCGGAATCTTCTCTATATTGACGAACTCACCGGTCTGTTCAACTATCGCTATCTTGATCTGGCACTTGACCGGGAATTGAAGAGGGCGGAGCGTTACGGGTCAAGTGTTGCGCTGCTCTTTATCGACCTGGATCTTTTCAAGGGTGTGAACGACACCCATGGCCACCTCATCGGCAGCCGGGTTTTGGGCGAGGTTGGTTCACTGCTGCGAAAGTCGGTGCGGGATGTGGATCTGGTGATCCGCTACGGTGGTGACGAATATACCGTCATACTGGTGGAAACCGATGCGGACAGCGCTGCCATCGTTGCGGAACGTATCCGCGTTACCATCGAACGTCACGGTTTTATGGCTGATGAAGGATATGATATTCACCTGTCTGCATGCATCGGATACGCCTGCTTCCCTGCTGACACCAAGTCGAAGCTCGAACTGCTCGAGACGGCGGATAAGGCCATGTATCGCGGTAAATTCAGCGGCCGGAACCGGGTGTTCCGGGCACTGATCGAAGAATGAAGCTAGAAAGCATCCGGAAAGTCTCGGCAGGGGCTGGGCTGGAACTTCCCCGAAGCCTCTCGTAATCGGTCGCCACCCGAG
>Ga0351902_1010_pt1 | contig 63705 bp, 59 predicted proteins | sample BONcelHT113001D5_FD_205828 | JGI IMG/M metagenome (GOLD analysis project Ga0351902, IMG submission 205828) | Enriched cells from coal bed in the Powder River Basin, Montana, United States - BONCAT cells T11 rep1 HSBNCT.T11.300.1.D5 ...
TCCGCGCAGAAAAACACCGACACGTTTGACCAGAACGCAGGGTTTGTCGGTAATAATCACCGATGGCTCCGGACGCTCCATTTCCTCCTTGAGGGCCTTCTCCGTCTCGTCAAGGTCAAAGGGATTCACCACCCGTACGTGGCGGACACCAATAGCCCGGCAGAGCTCGGCGATATCCATCCGATGGGTTGCTTCGTTGCTCAGGGTATGTCCGGAGGCGGGGTTGTCCTGCCGGCCGGTCATGGCGGTGATGCGGTTGTCGAGGATAACGACGGTTGCCGGCACCTTGTTGTACACCATATCCATCAGGCCGTTGATACCGGTATGGCAAAAAGTCGAATCACCGATTACGGCAACAACCTTCTTGCGTTCCTCTTCGGAAACTGCTTTCACGACCCCGGAAGCGTTGCCGATGGAGGCTCCCATGCAGACACAGGTTTCCATGGTAGACAAGGGAGGCAGAAAACCGAGTGTATAGCAGCCGATATCTCCGGTAACATAGGCGTTCAAGTGTTTCAAGGCATAAAAAACACCTCGATGGGGACAACCTGGACACATGTTAGGCGGCCGCCCGGGGAGCGGCACTGGCGGTGGCTGCTCTTCGTGAGCTGGTAAGGAATCAACAGCTATCCCCTGGCCGGCAAAGGCCGTACGGATTCTTTCAGGAGTAAGTTCACCGCACAGGGGGAGGAAATCCTTGCCGGAAACGAAAATGCCCTGCGCCTTGATCTGCTCTTCGAAGAAAGGATCCAATTCTTCCACAACAAAAAGCTGGTCCACCGCCGCAGCAAATTCGCGAATCATCTCCATGGGAAGCGGGTGAACCATACCGAGCTTGAGGGTGGAAAAGTCTGGGAAGATTTCACGTACGTAGTGGTAGCAGACACCAGAGGTTATGATACCGATCTTTGCGTCACGCACTTCCATGCGATTGACCGCCATGGTGTTTGCCGCGGAAGAAAGCTTTCTCATCCGCTCCTCCACCAGCGGGTGGCGGACACGGGCATTCGATGGCAGCATAACCTGCTTGGCAGCGTTTTTCACCAGGGCAGGCACCGGGAGATCACGAACGGGGTCTGCAAGGGTAACGATTGATTTACTATGGGAAATTCGCGTTGTCGTTCTCAGGAAGACCGGGGTGTCATACTGTTCGGAGAGTTCAAGAGCAAGGCGGGTAAACTCCTTGCATTCCTGCGAATCGGCCGGCTCCAGCATCGGAATCTTGGCAAATTTGGCATAATTGCGATTATCCTGCTCATTCTGGGAAGAGTGCATTTCCGGGTCATCAGCCGTGATCAGGACCAGGCCACCTTTGACACCGGTGTACGAAAGAGTAAAGAGCGGATCGGCAGCGACGTTGACCCCAACGTGCTTCATGGCAACGAGCGCCCTGGCTCCAGCAAAAGATGCGCCGATGCCCACTTCCAGAGCGACTTTCTCATTGGGAGCCCATGAGGCATCGATTTCTTTGTAAAGGATGACGTTTTCCAGAATTTCCGTGGATGGAGTCCCCGGATAGGCACTGGCAACCTTGACGCCGGCCTCGTATGCCCCACGAGCAATCGCCTCATTACCGGAAAGAATTTCTCTCATGGAATAAATGCCTCCTTTACAAAAAAATACGGGGATCGCTCCCCGGAATCGCCTGGAAATATACAAATAAACTACTGTTTCTGTCAACTGCAAACTGGTTGTGTTTCACGATGGATCAGATGTGGCTGATTTGTTTCCTGACGGGGCAGACTATTTGATGCTCAGAAGCAAACCTTCCAGGAGCCCGAATTCACTGACTGTCAAAAATTCGTAGCCGAAATGCTCCATTGTTCGGATGGTGAGGAGAGTTCCGGCAAGAATCAGGTCCTCTCTTCCCGGTTGAATTCCGGGAACCAGCAGTCGCTGTTCCAGGGACAGGGGAAGAATGCGGGTGTAGATGTTGCGGATGGCATCACGTGACAAAATATGTCCATGGACACTCCTGGTGGTATAATCAGCCAGCTTCAAGTCGATCCCTGCCAAGGTGGTCGGTGTACCCGCTGTGCCGATAAGTTTGCTGGCGGGGAGAGCTTCCGAGTAACCGGCCAGCGCCAGATCCGCGGAAAGTCCTTCCAACTCGCGTTTGATCTTGTCCTCCATTGCCGGAATACTTCGCTTCCCTTCGGTTAACCTGACGACACCGAGAGAAAGACTTTTTGTAAACAGGAGTGACTCGTCCTGCGCCAGGGTATACTCGGTGCTGCCACCACCAATATCGAAAACAAGGGAATTTCCCCGCCCCGGAAGGCCGGAGAATATTCCATGCAGTGTAAGCAGTCCCTCATCATGACCGTCAATCACCTCGAGGGAGATACCGGTTTCCTGTAAAACCTCGTTAACAAAATCTGTTCCGTTCACGGCATCCCGCACGGCACTCGTTGCAACAGCACGTATTTTTTTCACTTTGTGGCAATGAATCTTATCGGCAAAATCACGCAATACGGCCAGGGAACGTTTGCGCGCTGCTGGAGAAAGGCCTGTTTCTTTCGAGAACCCACCACCGAGACGGGTAATCTCCCGTGCAACGAAGCGCGTTTGAATTCGTGACCGGGAATCCACTGAGCCAATCAATAAACGGGCGCTGTTGGTGCCGAGATCAATAGCGGCATAGGTCATCTGCACTAGTGAATAGTCCTTCGTGTTTCGATAATTGTGTACGAGCAATCACCTATCTTGGTGAAAGCCGCAATGATCTCTATAAACAGGAGACCGGCGATGACCGTGCAATTTCCGGTGCTCAAGCGTACCAGATGATTTCTCTTCAGTATTTCCTCGCTGCTGAGGAGATTTTTCCTCAGTTCTCTGATTACCTCAGAGTTCGGCACATCAAAGCTATCGAGAGACTCAACCGCAAGATTCATCAGATATGAGGCTTGTTTGGCAAGTGACTTCAACTCGTCCATGGCCGTATCGGAAAAATAAACAGCGCCGTCCTTCTTGCGACGAAGACAATCGTGAATGATTTCACAATTATCCCCGATTCCCTCCAACTCATTGACAGCACTGAGGAGAACAGGGATCTCCATGGACTTTTCGGCAGCAGGGGCCTGGCGTGCGAGGAGCACCAGAAAACCGGAAATTTCCTTCTGCAGCACATCCAGCAGGTTTTCCTTCTGCTTAATCAGAGTTGACCTTTTCGCATTGAACTCATAAAACTGCTCCAGGGTATCGGACACCATGGAATAGGCTATCTGTGCCATTCGTTTCACTTCGTTTCCGGCCTGCAGGAATGCGAGCGTGGGAGTGTTGACAACCCGAAAATCGAGATACCGCGGTTGTGGCTCCATATCCAGATCGCCCTTCTCCGGGAGTATCTTTCCGGCTGAGCGGGCAAAAAAACCGATAAAGGGCAAAAATATCAGTGCCATGAAAATGCTGAAAAGTGTGTAGCTGTTGGCAACTGCCCTGGCAGTAACAGCCGGGAAAACTTCCGGTGGCGGTGACAGCGAAAACAGACTTCCCAGGTGGGGCGCCCCAACCCAGTGGCCAGAGGTCACCATGGAAACCACGGCAAGATAGAAGGGAAACAACAGGAGAACAACGGCAATGGAAACGACGGAAATAACCCCGTAGAAAAAAACCGTCCGCTTTGCCGTCAGGGTTCCACCGATGGCCCCTATTGAGGAAAGTGCCAGTGTTCCCAGCACTTCCCCGAGAGTCATGGCCGTAGCCTGCTCGAAACCGATGAAACCGCTTCCGGCCATGGCAAGAATCACCCCGATAGCGGCGCTGCCCGATTGAACCAGTAAGGTGATGAGTGCTCCGATAAGGACGTTGACAATGGGAACGTCAAAAAGGAAGAAGTGGGTTCCCCGGAAAAATTCGGCTTGTCCAAGAGGCAATAAGCGGCTCTCCATGATTTCAAGGCCGAAAAAAAGCAAACCGAAACCGAGCAGGACTTCACCGAAAAAAACCCATCTGCGTCGTTTGCTGAAAAATCGGAGAACAACGCCGACAAAAATAGCAGGCAAGGCAAGAAAAGAGATTTTAAAAGCGATGAACTGGACGGCCAACGCAGTGCCGAGCCCGGTACCTACAAGCATTCCGAGGGCTTGATACAAGGAAAGAAGCCCTGCATTGACAAATCCGATGATAAGGATTGACGCAGCCCCGCTCGACTGCAAAAGCGAGGAGAGACAGCCTCCCATCAAAGCAGCGGAAAGGCGATTTCCGCCAAGTTTTTCAAGTATGCGGCGAATTCTCCCGCTGGCAAAACGCTGGAGACCGTCCGACATGGTCTTCATGCCGAAAACGAACAAGGCCAGCCCGCCAAGTGCCTCAAACAGCTGAAACAGCCGCATATGGTCAGACCCCGAATGTTCTACGTTGTGTTGGTTACAGTTCTAAATAGTTTCCATCCGAAAACTCCGGATGTGAAACTATTTAGTTTCAATTCGGAAACGAGGGTTTTTTCGTCCTTGCAAGAAACTTTTGCCTGCAAAAGTTGACAGCGAAGGCTGCCCGTAGGGCGAGTCCTCCGGACGAGTCAAAATCAAGGGTTTGCGCGGAGGCGTACACAAGTACGCCGCACAAGCATGCCTGCGGATTGACATAGCTAGGGCGGAAAAGAACCGTTTCCGGATGAAAACTAAAAAGGAGTGATCGACAGAGATGATACGCATGTATCTTTTCCAGACAGTTGACGCATGCGTTTGGACGCAACTCTTCGGTACCGATGGTAGCCGGCCTGCAAAGGATACTACTAAAACTCACCAAAATCAAAGGATTTGGTCAGTTATCAACCATTTCCTTCAACTCTTTTCCGACTTTGAAAAAAGGAAGTTTTTTGGGCTTCACCTTGATCGCTTCACCGGTTTTCGGATTGCGACCGACATACGGCTTATAGTCTTTGATAACAAAGCTCCCGAATCCTCTGATCTCGATTCGTTCACCTTCCTGAAGTGCTTCGGCCATTGAATCAAAAATTGTGTTGATAATTTCTTCGGATTTCTTGAAAGAAAGGTTCTTCCGTTCCGCGAGGGCTTCAATAAGCTCAGATTTGTTCATCTCTTCCTCCAGCAGTTCATTCTCCACCATCTCACGATAATCATTAAAAAGGACAAGATCTTGTGTAGCAATGCAGCTGTATACACTTGCCATTCGTGGCCGGGGAACTCAACCAAACCGAATGAGGTGCGAAACATATTATCAAAATTGAGCAGTGTTCGGAGAAAGTGATACACTTTTCACGGAACACACCTCACAAAAAACTGCCGTCTCACAACTCGTGCAGTAAGACCGTTCCCGGCAAAAACTCAAACACGGTTTTACTGAATTGCATACTTCGATCAGAATAGCGATCTTTTCGGCAACCAGGGAAGTAAGACAGCACGGTTTGGCTTGCAAGTTTCTTTCCCAAAAAGCGCTAATTCCTCTGCAAAATAGTTATACTCTCAATATGATACGTTTGGGGAAACATGTCTACGGCACAACTTGAAACAATTCCGTAGCCGTTTTTCTGCAGCGATGCCAGATCTCTCGCCAGCGTCGGTGGGTCGCAGGAAACATAAAGGATTTTTTCCGGCTTCAATTGCGGAAGCAGTTTTACGGTCTCAAGTGCCCCTGTTCTCGGCGGATCGAGAAGCACCACGTCAAAGAATTCCCTCCTCTGTGCCAATTCACGCACCCCCCTGGCCGAATCCTGGCGAAAAAAGCTGATATTTCCCTGTTGGTTCCTTCGGGCATTTTCAATAGCATCATCAATTGAACGAGCGAAATCCTCATACCCGACAACCTCTGCGCAATACCGTGCCAGGGGTAAGGAGAAGTTTCCGTTGCCGCAAAAGAGGTCCAGGACACGCTCTGTGCCCTTGAGCCCTGCCCAGCGTAGTGCGGTTTCTATCAACAGCGAGTTCTGCCGATAATTTACCTGCGAGAATCCGCCACAGCGAAAGGAAAACAACATTTCGGGAAATTCGGGATCCTGCTCGCGGGAAAAGGTGTAGGATAACCGTTCATCCCCCCAGACTTTTCTGATCGCTGCCTTTCTGCCGCGCTGGAGAAAGACGCCGGTAACCGGAATCCTCCCGGTGGTTTCCTGTCTGAGCCACTCGACTACTTCATCCTGCCGATCTCCGACATAGTGAAAAAGCACTGTTGCGTCGCCGGCACCACCCGTGACAACATCAATCTGGGGAACCTTGTCCGGCTCGGGAAACAAGGGCATAATCATGCGCAGCTGCTGAAAGATGAGGTTTACCTGATCGTTCGCAATGGCACAGCCGCACGGAATATCTATTACTTCATGGGTTCCTTTTCGATAAAAACCGATGGCAAGGTTTCCACCCTCGCAGCTGACCTTGAACTGAACCCGTGACCGATAACCGTATGGTTCCGGAGCGGAAAGGATCGGCAAGACCTTGTCACGTTCGATTCGTGTCGCCCGCATGAGGATTTCCGCAAAAATATCTTCTTTCGTCGTTCCCTGAAGATCATACGGCAGATGCTGCCAGCTGCAGCCGCCACACTGACCGAAAACCGGACACGGCGGTGCTATCCTCTGTGGTGAAGGGACAAGACACTCCAGGACCAGCCCCTCAAGGTAGGACTTCTTTTCGGTCACAATCCGGACGCGTACCGTATCTCCCACGGCCGTGAACGGCACGAAACAGACCTTACCGTCAACTCGTCCGAGTCCTGCACCACCAAAGGTCAAGGTATCGATGGTGACCAACTCTTCCCACAAAGGCATCTTTTGCATCAGATCGCACTCCGCTGCATCTTTTCAGCTACCTTGGTCAATTCCGACAGTACAAATTTTCGAGGAAAGTTTGTCATACCGAAATACGGGAGCGCAGTGGCGGCAAAAGAAGCAATCATCTCCTCACGCGCCTTTTCAATCTCGATAAAAGGTACCCCCATTTTTTCGACAATTCGTCGATAGGTGACAGAATCCCCGAGCAGTCCGCGCGCCTCGGCCAACCTCTCAGGCGAAGCGAAGAAATCCTCCCGGACGGCAACTTCACTCTCGATTTCCAACCTGACGAGATGGTAATCCTCATAATAACGGCGGGTTGCATCGTAGACCAGAACGGTCAACGAATTGCTCAGCTCAAATTTTCTGACACATGTTTTCATTGCTGGTGAAGCTCCTTACGAGGAAGATTGGGTCCCTGCGTGGAATGGTTATGGTCGAATACGGACAAAGATCCGTTTCTGATTCTGCTAGAGGATCAAACGTACCGTTCAGGTTACCTGATGAAATTAATGACCTTTTTCAGCAAGAAATTGCAAGATAATTTTTTTCAGGGGAGAGCCGGGTTCCTCGCGGATATCGTAGGACACCTGCATGACAGGCGTTGAAAGCGACATCAGGCGACGAAGGTCAATAGGTGTTGCCGACAGGATCAGTTCGCACGGGGTTGCCTCAATGCTTTGCCTGAGATCTTCGATCTGAGCCGGGCTGTAGCCCATGGCCGGCAGAACCCTGCCGATATGGGAATATGCTGCATAGGTTTCTGCCAGCGAACCAACAGCATAGGGGCGAGGATCAATAATGGTACCGGCTTCGAAATGGATGGCCGCGGCATACCCTGCCCCGGAAGCTAAGCCGCCGTGGGTAATGGATGGTCCATCTTCAATCACCAGCACCTTCCGCCCCACGACGGCAGACGGATCGGCAAGAGAAATCTGCGAGAGGGTGCGAATAACCCTGGCATCAGGGTTCAGCGAGTGTACGATCTTTTCAAGTCGATCAGAGACATGATCCGGGACGGTATTACTCTTGTTGATAATAACCAGCGACGCCCGACGCAGGTTCACTTCGCCGGGGAAGTAGCTGGTTTCATCACCACTGCGGAGAGGATCGACCAGGGTAATCTCGAGATCCGGGATAAAGAAAGGAAAGTCGTTGTTTCCCCCATCCCAGACGATCAGATCCCCTTCCCTTTCAGCCAATCGCAGAATTTTGGCATAATCCACACCGGCATAGACAACGGCACCCCGCGTGATGAGCGGCTCATACTCTTCCCGTTCCTCGATGCTGCAGCGATATAGTGCCAGGTCGTCAAAACTGGCAAACCTCTCAACCTCCTGTCTCACCAGGTCGCCATAGGGCATTGGGTGACGGACAACCACCGGGAGCAGCTTTTTCTCTTTCAGGATTTCACACAGATAGCGGGTAAGTTGACTTTTACCGCAGCCGGTTCTGACCGCACAAACCGAAATAACTGGCTTTCTGCTCTTCAGCATCGTGGCAGCGGGGCCCAACAGAGAAAAATCCGCGCCCAGGGAAAGCACCAGTGAGGCCTTGTGCATCAGTTCATCATGGGAGATATCGCTGTAGGAAAAAATCACCCGGTTCACGCGAAGACGGGTAATCAGTTCGGAGAGTCGTTCTTCTTCATAAATGGGAATACCTCGCGGGTACAGCTTCCCGGCCAGGGAAACAGGATACCGGCGGTCGGTGATATAGGGTATCTGGGCAGCGGTAAAGGCAACCACCCGAAAACGCGAATCATTGCGAAAACAGACATTGAAGTTGTGAAAGTCCCTGCCGGCCGCACCCATGATGAGAATCCGCTCGCGTTTCATGCCAGTCGATTTACTCCTTCCTCGAAAACAGTCAGGGCACGGTCGAGTTCCTGGTCCGTTGTCACGAGCGGCGGGATGAACCGGATAATGTTATGCTCGATACCACAGCTTATCAGGATCAATCCATTGTCCAGGCAATGGTTGATCACTTTTTCGCAGGAATCAGTATCCGGGGCGCCGTCAGGGGTGACAAACTCTATGCCGATCATAAAACCGGAGCCGCGAACCTGACCGATCACCGGATGCTTCACGGACAACTCCCGCAACCGGTCAAGTACCATCGCCCCCTTGGAGGAAGTCTGTTCCAGGAGGGCCTCGTCCCGGATAACGTCGATGGTTGCACGGGAAGCGGCACAGGAAACGGGATTGCCGCCAAAGGTCGTTCCATGGGCACCGCATGGCCATTGATCCATGATTTCTTTTCGTGCAACCACGGCCGAAAGCGGGAAACCGGAAGCGATTCCCTTGGCAACGGTCAGTATGTCGGGAACGACAGCCGCTATTTCCGACGCGAACCAACGGCCTGTCCGGCCCATTCCCGATTGAACCTCGTCGAAAATCAGCAGTATTCCGTGACGGTCGCAGATCTCGCGTAAAGCTGCCAGGAAGGCTGGTGGCGCCGGGACGTAACCTCCTTCACCGAGAAAAGGCTCAATGATGATGGCTGCTACCTCTTCAGCGGGAATCTTGTGCTTCAGCGTCTCCTCCAGATCCTGGATACAGCAGAGACGGCAGGTGTCAGGTTCCTGGCGAAATGGACAACGGAAACAGTAGGGGTACGGTACCTGGTAGACGGAAGGTAGCAGCGGATGGTACTTTCTGCGATACGCCGCCGAACTGGTAGTAACGGACAATGCGCCAAGGGTCCGCCCATGAAAGGCGCGAGTAAAAGAAAGTATACCCTGCCTGCCGGTCACAAAGCGGGCAACTTTCAAGGCCCCTTCCACGGCCTCTGCGCCGGAATTGCTGAAAAACAGCCGGTCAAGGCCAGGTGGAGTTATGGAAACAAGTTTTTCCGCGGCGGCTACGGTTGCCTCGTTGAAATAAATTCCCCCGGTATGGATCAGGGTCTCCATCTGACTCTTTGCCGCTGCCACAACCCGCGGATGGTTATGACCCAAAGGCAGCGTAGCGAGCCCCGAGGAAAAATCCATCCAGCTCCTTCCGTCCGTGGAATAAACTGACACACCTTCACCGCGGACAACAGAAATCGGGTAATAGATATGGAGTGCCGGTGTAAAAACCGCTGCTGCTCGTTTCACAAGATCATGAGAATCTTTCATTAAACCTCCAGCATTTTAACTGTCTATCTGCGCCTTCTGCAATCGTCCGCTAAAATCACGATAAATTACTTTCACCCTGCTGTAAAAATCCAGCGCGCCGCCTCTCCCACCGGCCTCCGGATGACCGGAGCCGGAATGTTTCCAACCTCCGAAGGGAAGCTGGATCTCTGCACCAATGGTGGAGGCATTTATATACACGAGCCCGGTCTGCAGATCTCTTTCCGCCCGGGCGCTGGTATTGACATCCCGGGTGTACATAGCTGATGAGAGTCCGAACGGGACATCGTTTACGATTGTTATTGCCTCTTCGAGAGTGGCAAAACGGAGAACCGAGACGACCGGCCCGAATATTTCTTCCTGTGCTATTCTCATCCGGGGAAGAACATCGGCGAAGATCGTCGGTTCGACGAAATAGCCATGGGCACGATCGCCATCGAGGATTCTGTTCCCGCCGAAAACGAGTCGTGCACCTTCCTCCTGGCCGATGCCGATATATTTCAAAACCCTGCTCAGCTGCTGTTCATTTACCAGCGGGCCCACATCTGTTGAAGGGTTCAAGCCCGGTCCGATTTTCAACCGTTCCGTTGCCGATTTGAGCGCCTCCAGAAAACGCTCGTACAGGGAGGCATGAACGAGAACTCTGCTGGAAGCAGTGCAGCGCTGCCCGCTCGTACCGAAGGCCCCCCAGAGGACTCCTTCCAGGGCCAGGTGAAGATCGGCATCATCCATGACAATGATGGCATTTTTACCACCCATTTCAAGGGCAAGCGGCCGGTGCTTCGCTCCAAGCAGGGTTTCGAGATGCTCACCGGCCGAGCAGGACCCGGTAAAGGAAACAGCATCGACCCCGGGATGGGTAGCAAGATATTCTCCTACCTCCTCGCCCGGTCCAAGGACGAGGTTCACAACACCTTCGGGAACCCCCGCCTCCTGGAGCGCCTGAACCAGACCCGCAGCGCAGGCAGGTGTTGCGGAAGAAGGTTTCAGCACCACCGTGTTTCCACAGATCAGTGCCGGGAAAATTTTCCATGCAGGTATTGCCGTCGGGAAGTTCCAGGGAGTAATCAAGGCCGTCACTCCATGGGGTTCACGGACACTCTTGCAGTCCTTGTCAGGAAGTTCCGAAGGCACGGTTTCCCCGGACAGCCGCCTCCCCTCACCTGCCATGAGGTAGGCCATATCGATTGCTTCCTGGACATCACCCAGACCTTCGGCAAGAACCTTTCCCATTTCACGGGTAACGAGAGTACCCAACTCGTGCTTTTTCCTGAGCAGGAGTTCCCCTGCCCGGAACAGAATTTCCCCCCGTTTTGGCGCAGGCAGGGCTTTCCAGTCTCGATGAGCCCTCCGAGCAGCCTCAACGGCACGATCGACATCTTCTCCAGCGGAAATGGTCACCGATGCAACCACCTCCCGAGTATCGGCCGGATTTGTCTTTTCGAAGCATTGCCCGCCCAGGGAATCAACCCATTTGCCGGCAATGAAATTTCGCACGATGCTCGCCATGATCCACCTCCCGAAAGATGCTGTTACTTCCTAATACTACCAGAGGTGTCATCCTGCGCAATATCAGTGTGCAGCAAGTTCAATTTCGTATTTCATCCTTGCATTTTTTGCTAAATACGACTATAAATCAAAGAATTACTATGTACGTATTCTGAGCGGAAGAAATAGCACCAGCAAGGAGTTTTCATGAAAGAAGAAGCAATTGAAGTAGAAGGAACGGTGGTTGAACCGCTCCCCAATGCAATGTTCCGGGTAAAACTGGAGAATGATCATATGGTTCTCGCGCACATTTCCGGAAAAATGAGAAAATTTTTCATTAAGATTCTTCCTGGAGACAAGGTGACGGTTGAGCTTTCCCCCTATGATCTGACACGCGGACGTATCACCTACCGTTCCAAATAGTCCCGTCTTTCATATCCAGGTTCTCTTCGACAGCAATCCCATCACAGAAACTTCCTGAAATATCGGGCGAAGGTACACTCATAAACCGATACACAGTTCAACTGTTCGGGTAGCAGGAGCATTTTCTGCTCCTGTTTTATATCAGCACCGGTATTTTTTTAAAATATCGCAAAAAAACATCCAGACATGATGCTTTCGCAAAAAGTTAAAATGTAGATTTACCGTCATACCCGTGGCTTGTGCTACTGCGCACAAGCCGTGGGTATGACGACTTTTTGCGAGTTCATTGGACATCAACTGGTGACAACATCGCGATCCACGTACTGAATCGTGAAATTTCATAAAAAAGGAACAACTGACAATGTATTCTGTTGCCGATTTGCGAAAGGGTTTAAAAATCACCCTTGATGGCGATCCCTTCATAGTGATTGCCTTTGATTTTGTTAAGCCGGGAAAAGGACAAGCCCTCTATCGTACGAAAATGAGAAACATGATCAACGGCACGATCCTGGACAGAACCTATCGTTCGGGAGAAACCTTTGAGCCTGCGTTTCTTGAAGAACGAACGATGCAATATCTCTACAAAGAAGATAACCATTACTGCTTCATGGACAATCAGAACTATGAGCAGATCAGTATCAGTGAAGACGCCATCGGTGATGCGAAAAACTTCCTGATCGACAACATCGAAGCAGAAATCCTCCTTTTCAAAGACAAACCGATTGGCGTAAGCCTGCCTAACTTTGTCAATCTGCGGGTTATCCAGACCGACCCGTGGCTCAAGGGAGACACCACCGGCAGTGATTCAAAACCGGCAACTCTTGAAACCGGCTATGTGCTGCGAGTCCCTCCTTTTATTGAAGAAGGAGAACTTATCACCATAGACACCCGTACCGGGGATTATTCTACGAGGGTAAAGGGCTGACAGCGTGAATTCTGGTTCCCACCTGACCGGACGCCAGGAGAATCTCAGGAACAGGGCAAAAATACTTGGGGCGATTCGAAACTTTTTCAGCGAAAACGGCTTTATCGAAGTTGAGACGCCCCACAGGATTCCCGTTCCCATCCCGGAAGCCCATATCGATATAACGGTTTCGGAGACCTGGGTCCTGCACCCATCCCCGGAAATCTGTATGAAACGGCTGTTGGCAGCCGGTTTCGATCGCATCTTCCAGATTTGTCGCTGCTGGCGGGATGGTGAGCGCGGTTCGCTCCATCTTCCCGAATTCACCATGCTGGAATGGTATCGGACCAATGCCGATTACACGCAGCTGATGGACGATTGTGAAGCCTTGGTGAGAGCCGTAGCTGATGCCGTTGGGCTACAGGGTGTAATCCAGCGACAGGGAAAAACAACCCGCCTTACAGATGCCTGGGAAAGGCTTACGGTACGGGAAGCATTTTCCCGCTATGGTGGAATATCCGTAGATGAGGCTCTGGAGAAAGACCTGTTCGATGAGATTATGGTCTGCGCGATCGAACCGCACCTCGGCATGGAAACGCCAACGATCCTGATGGAATATCCCACCGAACGCGGGTCTCTCGCCAGAAAGAAGCGCGGCCAGGAAGATGTGGCCGAACGTTTTGAGCTGTATATCGGCGGCCTCGAACTTGCCAATGCTTTTACCGAACTTGTGGATCCGGAAGAACAGAGGACCAGGTTTGTTCAGGAACAGAAGCTCCGTGCCGCTCTGGGGAAAACCGTCTACCCTCTGCCGGAGAAGTTTCTGCACGATCTCGCGACTGTCCCACCTTCGGCAGGTATTGCCTTTGGCATTGACCGCCTGATAATGCTATTGCTCGATGCAGACAGGATTGACGAGGTTGTGGCCTTCACACCTGAAGAACTGTAAATTACGCAAACGCATTTCTACGCCCCCCCCCTTTTTTACTCCTGCCAATGTTACAAAGGATACTCGATTACATCTCCCTGATAACTCTTCAACACCAGCATATCTTCCTGAAAGCACACTGAATCAGGAAGCAGAGGGATCTTCCCTTTTCCGCCCGGTGCGTCAATCACATAATAGGGATTTGCCATTCCCGAGGTGTGCCCGCGTAAACCCTTCATTATCTCTATGCCTCGTTTTACCTCAGCCCGAAAGTGCCCGGTACCCTTCACCAGATCCATCTGATGGATATAGTACGGGCGTACCCTGATCGTGAGCAGTTTCTGCATCAATTCCTTCATCGTTTCCGGGTGGTCGTTTACGTCCTTCAACAATACGGTCTGATTTCCCAAGGGGATCCCGGCATCAGCCAGGCGCGAGCAAGCATCCGCGGACTTTGAGGTCACTTCGAGGGGATGGTTGAAGTGAGTATTGATATAGAGCGGGTGAAAGGTCTTGAGCATCCGGCAAAGTTTCGGGGTAATTCTTTCCGGAAGCGTTACCGGCACGCGCGTACCAATTCTGATAATCTCCACATGGGGTATTTTCCGAAGTCGCCGGAGCAGGTACTCCAGATGATCGTCTGGAAGAAGCAGTGGATCGCCACCCGAAAGGATTACATCCCGAACAATGGACGTCTCCTCGATATAACGGATTGCGGCCTCAAAGTTCTCACTTTCCAGGTCGGAGGAGGAACATCCGACCTTTCTTTTACGCATGCAGAAACGACAGTACACGGCGCAACTTGTGGTAGCGAGGAAAACCACTCTGTCAGGGTAACGATGAATGAGGCAAGGGGTCGGACTCAGGTTTTCTTCTTCCAAGGGATCGGAGAGAAGCCCGTCTTCCTGCAATTCGCGTAGATCAGGCACACACTGCCGCCAGATCGGATCTCCCGGTGCTTGTATCAAACTGAGGTAATAGGGTGAAATGCGCATCGGATATTTGTCGATAACCTGACTGAGGGACTCCCGATCACAGGGGAAATAAAAAGCCAGCCCATCGAGGTCGATGATTGCCGCCTTGAGGTTTTTCTGCCATGTTTCCATACTATTCGCCTTGGTAAAGATGAGTTTACGTCATGTGTTAGTGAAAGAAGGGGCAAGTTTTCAACAGAGGGGGGGAAGTTATGTATGAGCGATGTCCTGATTGATGCGGTATTCTTTTCCGGAAGAGTCACTGTTGATGAATTCGCAAAAAGTCGTTTTTCAGCCACAGAGGTCACAGATGACTCAGAGAAATACCATATTTTCCAAGACGTTAACTCGGTGATCTCTGTGTCCTCTGTGGCAAAGATTGCTTTATTGCAGCTGCATCACTGTGAAGCCATCAAACTGCTGATCCCGAAGCTTCAGAAACTGTCTCTGGCACGCCAGAGGGTCATGAGCCTCGTTAGCTCCCTGCCCTCCCCCTCTCTGACAAGCTGGTGAAGAAAAACCTCCGAGTCCGGGGAGTCGATCGCTATAGAACGCGATAGTATCCTGCCACCATACACCGCCTCGGCCCGATACGCGATGTGAATCTCCGCTGGCAGACACTTTAGCAAGATGTCAGGCGGTATCGCTTCGAGTGCCCATTCGAGGTGCACGGTGTGATTTACATGCCGATTCTGGTCAAGATCTCCCATCCGTATCAGGAATGGAAGTTCCCTGTCGTAGTTTTCACTCTTTGGGAAGGTAATGAAATCATCAGGAAAAGATCGGCTGGCATGGACGGGAAAATCTTCTACCGCTGACCTGATACGAACGGGGCGTCTAGATTCCAGATTCACAATCAACCAGGAACTGCTGGCGACGGCAAGGGGTCTGGCCTGTGAATCACTGATTTCAAAATCTCGCAGGGCATGATAACCGTCGACAGCGGAGCGCCAGGTCCGGACGTGGATCTCTTCTCCGTCGAAGGGATAACGGTGCACCCTGACTTGATAGCGGGAAAGCATCCATGTCAGTTTTTTCTGCAGAAGATCAGCAACTGAAAATCCAAGTAAAGCTGCATGGGAAGAAGCAGCATCCTGCAGATAATTCAGCAGGGCAACAGGTTTCAGTCTGCGCAAAAAATCGGTTTCGTAGGAACGAACCCGATACGAAGCCGTAAAGACAGATTTCTTCATACATATCCGGTCTGTAAGCCTGTGGAAGATGACGGGGCAGTATGCTGCCCCGCACGTGCAACCTACTCCCCGTTCCTCTTCAGTCCCAGCACGCCCCAAAGGGGCTCGAACCCAAATGGCTCTCCACCAAAAATTCTCACATGGTGAGCATTCTGATTTTCGTGGTTTTTGAGAAGTTCGACAACGGCTTTGCGGCCGGCAGCCGTTCGAAGGGCATTCCGGGGTGAACGATCACCAAGGGAAGCCAGCGGCTCCTCGGCCCACTTTTCGAATGAATCAGACGAAAGGTCAACCTGCTGAGCAGAAACCGTGTCTTCCCCGGAATCTGCCGAGGGCGGTGCCACCAGGCTTTTGAACCATTCGGTTGTGATCAGGGAACTGCAAATCTCGCGGGCAGCTTCAGAACCCGGCTCTACCCCTTTAGCTTTTCTGAGTATCTTTGCCTTACAGCTGGTTGCCGTTTCGCGCTGAAAAGGATACACGGCACCGGAAAGTCGATATTCATCATCATGGAGCACAAGTCTGGCACCAAAAATATCCCACTGAACAAGGCGTTGAGAAAGTTTTTTCTCCGAAACCCAGACCTCGGGAGCATCACCAAGCAGCAGATCCTTTACCAGAACACCTTCTCCAGGGTTAAGCTGCTGCACCTCATACAGACTAAGGGGTCGTTCACCCAGAGAAGAAAGCCAGCGACGACCAACATCAGAAAAACCGGGGCCTTCCGGAGCCAAAAGAAGTTCCCGTACCGGTGCAACATCGTCCTGAACCGGGATCTTTGCTTCAGTGAGCAACCATTCGCCGATATTAATAGTCAGCATTTCACTTTTTCCTGGCTCCAGTTCATCCAAAGCCAGTTTTTCAGCCTTTTTCAAACCACTGAAGAGACTTGTCTGAACCGCGGTTCGGATCCCATCAGGGAAAGTAGCGCTCAACCACTCAAGGGCGCTTCTTGCCACCGTGGCTTCATCACGCTGCCGAATTGTATTTTCCTGTTCTTTTGCGAGACAACATTTCTTGTACTTTTTGCCACTGCCGCAGGGACAGGGTTCATTTCTTCCGATCTTTTGCACTGAAACCGTTCTCCTTACTAACATAATCTTGGGACAGGGCCCACATTATCACAAATCAATCAGATTGTGTCCAGCATTGCCATCCGGTTTTTCACTTCGAGTCTGTCGAACTTAAGAAATCAAAGCTAAAATTCAACTGGGCGAGGACAGATTTTGTCGATTTTGCAGAGCAATAGTTGTTCTATTGCCCCAAATAGCAACGAACTATGGACCGACCAGACGGATTTGCAGCAGATTCAAGACTCCTGAGGATTCATTATGACATACTACACGAGGGGAATAAATATCAGATCTTTAAAAATAATGCATCAGCAATTGTCAGGCGTTCCGTCGGTGGCGGGTTTCCCTTGAAATACTGGGAAACGAAAAGCGCATTGATCGTAGCGAGTGTCTTATTTAGCTGGTCAAGATCAATAATCAGGTTCCCCGAAATCGTCTCTTGATCCGTAAAATTCTGAGGACAGAAGTCTATAACAGGCACAGTATCCGTGCTGGTGAGAATTGGCAGGCCATGAGTGCGGCAGATGATCGGCCGTGCGGCATAAAGTGCGCACACGCCATCAACAAGCAGCGGACAAACATCCTGTTCAGCAAGATCGGCCGCCTTGCTGCGAAGTAAAGCAGCCTGTTTCTGCGGCAGATTTGCCACTACGGTCGCCAGGTTGATTGCTTCCACCCAAAAAATTGAGAACTGACGACAGCAGGCATCGCAGCCTTTCCGGCAACTGATACTCTCCGCACAGTGCATCATTATTTCAGCACAAAGCACGTCGACTTTGGCAATAAGTTGATAATAATTGTTTAGATTTTCAGCAACTTCTTTCATAGGGCACTATCGAGACATTCCCGAAAATAGTATTTTGTCCAGGTAGCAACAAAAACTCTAACTTTCGTAGTCTACCGTTACGGTAGATTTTGCAAGTTGTTTAATAAAAGGAACAACGGTTTCTGCATGATAGGGATGAACCTGATAATCCTGAAGATCCTCAATGGAATCAAAGCGCGTCACCAAGGCAAGATCATAAGACCGTTCAGACCTGATGAGATCGACACCTACCTCCAATTGCCGCAACTGAGGTATGGCACCCTGCATACTCGACAAAATTTCCCTGACTGCGGACATATTGGACGGAGAAGGCTCAGTCAGTTTAAAAAAAACAATGTGTGTAATCATGGTAACTCCAATGATCAGAATAAATCCACCACAAACCTGCAGCAGAGTTCTGTGACGTCGATATCAATCCGTCACAGGTGAGAACTACTTGTTGCAGTACGATTCCAGAACTTTCATGTATTCCAGTTCTGAAAGATCCTGACCTGAGCTTGTGGGCCAAACCTGACCCTCTTCTATGGTATCTCCAAGAGTAGTGCAGTCGAAGAAGTTTTCACTTCGGCGCCGCTCAGGACCGGTGTAACTCCCCCCGCTGCCCCTGATTGGATCCTTCTCGACGATAACCCACCCCTCTGCGCGACGGAAGGCAAACAGCAGGCCGGAGCGGATGAGGAAATCAAGGCGGGATCGGTGAACAGCACCACACCGCTTATCATCCTGATATATTACCTGTACCAACATGATACGTCTCCTTTCAAAAGAAACATATCATTCTTATACACAATTATTAGGCGTTTTTATATGATTATTTACTAACTTTACAAAACAAAACATCAGTTCGTTTCCATCCGGAAAGTCTCGACAGGGGCTGGGCTGGAACTTCCCCGAAGCCTCTCGTAATCGATCGCCACCCGAGACACTGATCGGGCAACCTACCGGCCTCAGGCGCTTTCTTGCTGTCGCTGTCGTGCCATAAGGCCGTACGAGAGCCGCCGGGAAGTCCTCGCCTAACGGGAGGTTGCACCTTTTCGGAGTTTCCGGATGAAAACCAGTTAGAATCTAAAAAAAAAGAGAAACGACTGGGCTTGAGGAAAACCCTGTTGTTTCTCTTTCAATTTGGTCGGGGCGACTGGATTCGAACCAGCGACCACTAGACCCCCAGTCTAGTGCGCTACCAGGCTGCGCTACGCCCCGATACTTTTTTATGAACTGGACAAGATCAACGGGCGACCAGGGGGGGGGCAAACTATCCCAGCCAGTCCCGCAATTTCTGCAAATCTTGCCGCACCTCATGTAACAGATTATTTTTAGCGGCGCCAGGATTGTCCTCAGGCAGACACGTTTCATTGTCGCCCGAAAGTTTGGCAATTCTGTTTCTTGCTCCGGCAATAGTAAGCTTTTCCTGATAGAGCAAGTGGCGGATATTCAGGATCAGCTCAAAATTTTCCTTCGTATAAAGCCTTTGCCCACTACGACTCTTTATCGGTCTGAGTTGAGCAAATTCGGTTTCCCAAAATCGAAGCACCGATGAATTGAGGGAAGTCAATCGGGATACTTCACCAATCTTCATATACTGCTTATCAGGAAGCCTGGCGTCCACAATTCCTCCGTAGAGGTACTACTTTGTGTTTATCGATGACTTTAGAACCTGACTTGGTTTGAAGGTAAGTATTTTTCGAGCAGAAATGACGATTTCCTCACCAGTCTGGGGATTACGACCACGGCGATCGGCCTTTTCCTTTACAACAAAATTGCCAAAACCGGCGATTTTAATTTTTTCACCGGACTCCAGTGTGCTCTTGATAATATCAAATACCATCTCTACAAGCTCAGCAGATTCTTTCTTTGAAAAACCGATTTTTTCATAAATCTTTTCGACCATATCGGATTTTGTCATAATATCCCTCAAAATCAATAATATTAAATGGTTAGAAAGAAACAAAAGGCCTGCAGCGCGTTTGGATTTATAGCATAGCAGGCAGAGATTATCAACCCATTTTTACCTGATGGTAACATTTATTTTTTTCAGAAGGTTTTGCACAACCTGTTCCTGCAAGCGATTAACTTCCTCGTCAGTGAGAGTCCGCTCCGGAGAACGGTAGCGGACCCTGACGGCAATACTTTTGTGCCCCTCGGGAATGCCCTTGCCTTTGTAGAGGTCAAAAAGCTCAACATTTTCAATCTCTTTTATTGTATTACCCTTGATTGCGTCCAGGATCACCCCTGTTTCGATATCGTCTTCTACCAGCATGGCGATATCGCGGAAGGTTTCAGGAAAACGGGGCGGTGGCGAAACAGATGTAACCTCTCTGCAAAAAGAGAGTAGCTTTTCGAAATGTATCTCAAAATAATACAGTGGCTTTTCCACGGCAAAATTTTCCTGTACGGTCGGATGAATTTCACCGAACGACCCGATGAGCTCTTCTCCGATAAAGACGCTGCTCGCCTTGCCAGGATGATAAAATGTCGCTAATTCACGGGATTCAAACCGTACTGAAGTGACGCCGAGAGTGTCAAAAATGTTCTCCAGCATTCCTTTAACGTCATAAAAATCCAACAATTCAGCATTGCGATTCCAGCTCTCAGGATCACGCAAACCGGTCAGAATACCTGCCGCATAGACCGGCTCATTCGGCAATTCCTGATCATCCGCCGAAAGATAAACCCGCCGCATTTCAAAGATCTGGACATTCATCAAGCGGAAACTCACGTTTCTCGCCGTTGTTTCGAGCAACCCAGGCAGAAGCGTAGTTCTCATCACCGATTGATCTTCCGAAAGAGGGTTGAGCACCTTGATCGTTTTCCGTCTCGGGTCGTCTTCGGCCAGGAGAATTTTGTCCAGGATGACAGGATTGATAAAGGAATAATTAATTACCTCAGAGAGACCGTGTGCAATAAAAAGATCACGGAGCTTCCTCTCGAGTGCCTGATGGGGGGAAGGACGGTCGGAAAAGGTGCGTACTTTCGGCATGGTAACAGGAATGTTTTCATAGCCGTTGAGCCGCGCCACCTCTTCTATCAGGTCAATTTCCCGTTCTATATCAACCCGGCAGGTCGGAACCGTAACATGGAAGATACCGGGCTCAGGGCACTCCACCGCAAACTCCAGGTTGTGAAAAATCCGCTTCACATCGTCAGCGGGAATTTTGATACCGAGAATGCGCTCGATTCTTTCAAGTCGCACAGAAACCATGCGCGGTTGAATAGTCGAGGGATACACGTCGATAGTGCCGACCGCTACCGTACCACCGGCAAGTTCCGCCATCAGGGAGGAAGCCCGGTCCAAAGCCCGGGGAAGAATCGAGACATCTGCCCCCCGCTCAAAACGATGGGAGGCCTCGGTATGCATCCCGAGTCGTCGTGCAGTCCTGCGAATGGCTGAGGGGGCAAAATAGGCACTTTCCAGCAGGATATCAGTTGTGGTAGCGGAAATTTCCGAGTTCTCTCCCCCCATGACTCCAGCGAGAGCAATTGCCCTCTCGGCATCACGGATCGTAAGATCCTGGGATGTCAAGACCCGCTCCTGCCCGTCGAGGGTAACGAATGTCTCCCCCTCTGCGGCACGTGCGACAATGACGGTACCACCGGCAAGAAGCCGATAATCGAAGGCATGGAGCGGATGGCCATATTCGAGCAGCACATAGTTGGTGATATCGACCACATTGTTGATGGACCGTAATCCGACGGCATTCAGCCGTGTTACCATCCAGGCCGGGGACGGTCCGATGGTACATCCTGTGACATAACGAGCCATGTAGCGAGGACAGAGATCGGGGTCGTCAATCCTGATGCGTGCCGAATCATGAATTGCCGACCCGGATTCCATGACAGGGTGGGACGCATACTTGACCTTCTTGCCGAGCATTGCCGCTATCTCACGTGCGATACCGATTACGCTGAGACAATCGGCACGATTCGGGGTGAGCCCGATTTCAAAGATGACATCCTTCAACCCCAATGCTTCAAAGGCCGGTGTCCCAAGTGGCAGCCCCGCAGGAAGAATCATGATTCCTTCTGACTCTTCAGCGAGGCCGAGTTCCTTCTCAGAACAAAGCATGCCGAATGATTCAGATCCGCGAATTTTCGAACGCTTTATGCGAAAATCTCCTGGGAGAACAGCGCCGATCTGCGCCAAGGCCACCGTATCACCTGCCTTGAAATTCTGCGCACCGCAAACGATAGACAGGACCTCTTTGCCATTATCCACCTGACACAGAGAAAGTTTATCGGCGTTGGGATGCTGCGCTTTCTCGCGCACAATCGCCACAACCACATCATCAAGCTCAGCACCGACCTTCTGAATGCCTTCAACCTCAAGACCTATCATGGTCAGGAGATCAGCCAGTGCCTCCGGGGTCAAATCAAAATCTACGAATTCTTTCAGCCAATTATAGGTAACGATCATAGTCTCACACTTTTCGAAGGTTGGATTTTGACCTTAAAGTAAAGCTTTAACTAAAACTGTGACAGAAAACGGAGATCATTCTCGAACAGCAGTCGCATATCGCTGATGCCGTAGCGGAGCATTGCTATCCTCTCAATCCCCATACCAAAAGCAAAACCGGTAAAGGCTTCCGAGTCATAGGATACATGACGGAACACCTCCGGGTCTACCATACCGGCGCCAAGAATCTCCAACCATCCGGTGTTCTTGCAGATCCGGCAGCCCTTCCCTTTACACATCACACAGGCAATATCAACCTCAGCGCTTGGTTCCGTGAACGGAAAGAAACTGGGTCGCAACCGCACCCCGGTTCCAGCTCCGAAACATTGATTCACAAAAATTGTCAGGATGCCCTTCAGATCTCCGAACGTTACGCCTTTGTCCACCAGCAGACCTTCGATCTGATGAAACATGGGCGAGTGGGTAGCATCGGAATCGCAGCGGTACACAGTCCCGGGAGCGATAATTCTGACCGGTGGTGCCTGCTTCAACATCGTTCGAATCTGAACCGGCGAAGTATGGGTTCTGAGTACGATGGAGTCATTGACAAAGAACGTGTCCTGCATATCCCGGGCGGGATGATCTTTCGGGATATTGAGGGCCTCAAAGTTGTAATAATCCATTTCAATCTCGGGACCCTCAGCTACTTTGAAACCGAGCCCGGCAAAAATCCCGGTTATCTCCTCGATTACCATGGAAATTGGATGTTTGGTCCCCAAAGGTCTGCGACGACCGGGCAACGTTACATCAAGCCGTTCACTTCGCAATTTTTCTTCTTTATTTTTCTGCCGAATTTCCAGAAGGACACAGTCTACCCGTTCCTCAAGCTGTGCCTTCACCACGTTTACCATCTGCCCGATAACCGGACGATCTTCCGGAGAAAGGGAACCCAAGCCCTTCATGACTGAGGTCAACAGGCCCTTTTTCCCCAAGTATTTGACTCGCAACTCGTGGAGCGTCTCTTCTGAAGTCACAGCCGACAGTTCAGACAACCCACCCTGTAGCAAGGTTTCCAGTTTTTCTTTCATAATCAGCTACCTTCCAATTGTGAAATACGTTGCACCTGGCGGACTCATAGTAATCAAGGAATTCTTCACAGCGCAGTTGCGGGAACGAATGACCTTGACGATCGTTTCGCTGTTAACGGGACAGGTTTTATTTGGAATGGGGGAACAACCTGCGTCAAAAAAGAAATGGGATACGTTGTATCCCATTTCTTTTTTCTCAGTGCAGGTTCTGACTACAGACTTGTCTTTGCCATACCCGCTATTTCGGTGAAGGCCTGAGGATCGGATACGGCAAGATCCGCCAGCACTTTTCGGTCAATTTGGACATTCGCAAGCTTCAGGCCATGAATAAACTTGCTGTAAGCAAGGCCGTTCAGGCGAGATGCAGCGTTGATACGTGCAATCCAGAGAGCTCTGAAATCCCTCTTTTTCACCTTTCTGTCACGATAAGCATACTTGAGAGCACGATCCACAGCTTCCGTAGCACTCCGGAAGAGTTTACTGCGTGCGCCACGATACCCTTTCGCCAGTTTCAAGACCTTGTTTCTTCTTTGTCTCGCTTTAAACCCTCGTTTTACCCTTGGCATACTTTACTCCTTTTGCTTGTATTTGCCGGATCCGCAAGGGGAGACGTTTCCTCGCGGTTCACGGACATCGGGTGGAGTCCTGTCACGGATGGACGGACTCCCAGACTATAGATACGGAATCAATTTTGCGATGTTTTTTGCGTCAGCAGCAGCAACCAATCCACCCTGACGGAGGTTCCTCTTCCTTTTCCGACTCATCGAAGTCAGAATATGGCTGGTAAAACCACAAGCTCGCTTGATCTTTCCGCTACCGGTCTTCTTGAAGCGCTTTGCTGCGCCACGGTTTGTCTTTATTTTCGGCATACTCTTCTCCTTTATGAATATCTAAGAAATATAACGCTTGGCTATTTTTTCGGAGAGACGATGATATACATGCTGCGTCCCTCCATCTTGGGTCGCACCTCGATGGTGGCGATATCTTCCAAATCTGCCACAAAACGATCAAGTGCTCTCTGACCAAATTCCATATGGGTAATTTCCCGTCCGCGGAAAACAACCGAAATCTTGGCCTTATTCCCTTCTTCGATAAAACGTCGCGCATGCTTGATCTTGAACTGAAGATCATGCTCGTCCGTTTTCGGCCTGAGCTTTATTTCCTTTAACTGGATCTGAACCTGTTTCTTCTTCGCTTCCTGCTGCTTCTTGCTCTGCTGGTACTTGAATTTCCCATAATCCATGATCCGGCAGACAGGAGGAACGGCGGTCGGTGACACTTCCACCAGATCCAGATGTTGACTTTCCGCTAAGGCAAGGGCATCCCTGAGCGGTAGAATGCCGAGCTGTTCACTTTCAGCACCGACAACCCTTACCTCCCGCGCACGAATAGCCTGATTGATGTTTACTGTGGGTTTCGCTATGGCGACACCTCCTATTTGAAACGTTTTACTTCTAGTTCAAGAAAATTGACAAGTTCCGTCACGCTCATGGCGGGGAGATTACTGCCGTCGCGATAGCGCGGCGTAACAGTTTCCATCTCGACCTCTTTATCGCCAATGACAAACATATAGGGAACCTTTTGCAGCTGCGCTTCACGAATTTTGAAGCCCAGCTTCTCATTGCGGAAATCGTGCTGCACGCGAATGCCCGCTTCGCGCAACTGCGAGTAGACCTTCCGCGCATAGGGAATCTGGCTATCGGTTACCGTCACCAGCAAACCTTGAACAGGAGATAACCACAAGGGAAAGTTGCCGGCGTAATGTTCGATGAGAACGCCAATGAACCGTTCGATTGCACCGAGGATCACCCGGTGAACCATGACAGGTCTTTTCCGCTCACCATCTGCAGCCACATAGGTCAGGTCAAACCGCTCCGGGAGCGTAAAATCGCACTGGATTGTAGCACATTGCCATCTCCTGTCAAGAGCGTCACGCAGCTTGATATCGATTTTCGGACCATAGAAAGCACCGTCTCCCTCATTGATTTCAAAGGTACGTCCCGAGTCCTCGAGGGCGGCATGGAGCGCCTTGGTGGCACGTTCCCAATCCTCATCCGTGCCGATAGACTTCTCCGGCCGGGTTGAAAGCTCCATCTCGTAGTCAAAGCCGAAGATCGCCATGACATCACTGACAAAGGAGAGTACCCCTTTAATTTCCGCGTCAAGCTGCTCCGGAGTACAGATAATATGCGCATCGTCCTGGGTAAATCCGCGGACCCTGAGAAGCCCGTGGAGAACACCGGCCCGCTCGTGGCGGTGCACCGTTCCAAGCTCGAAGTAACGGAGCGGCAGGTCTCGATAGCTGCGCAACTGGGATTTATAAATCATCATATGGGAGAGGCAGTTCATCGGCTTGATGCCATAACTCTGCTCATCAACCTCCGTGAAATACATGTTCTCCCGGTAATTCTCATAGTGCCCGGACCGCTGCCACAACTCTTTTTTCAGAATCTGCGGTCCCAACACGATATCGTAATCGCGTTTCAGATGTTCCCGACGTTCGAAATCCTCAAGAACTGTCCGAAGCATTGCACCCTTGGGATGCCAGATGACAAGACCGGCCCCGACCTCATCGGAAAAAGAAAAGAGATCAAGCTCTTTGCCGATTTTTCGATGATCACGGCGCTTTGCCTCTTCAAGGCGGGCAAGATACTCATCAAGGGCCTTCTTATCGACAAATGCAGTACCATAGATCCGCTGCAGCATCTTACGCTTCTCATCGCCACGCCAATAGGCGCCGGCAATGGAAGTCAGCTTAAAAGCCTTGCAGAATGAAGTGCTCGGGAGATGCGGTCCGCGACAGAGGTCGACAAAATCGCCCTGTCGGTATAAAGAAACCGTGTCTGCGTCCAGGTCCTCTATCAACTCGACCTTATACTCTTCGCTCATTTCCCTGAAAAGTCGAATCGCGTCATCCTTGCTGAGCACCTCACGGGCAACCGGCAGGCCAGCCTTCGCAAGCTCACGCATCTTCGCTTCGATTTTTTCCAGGTCATCAAGGCTAAAGGGACGCTCCATATCAAAATCGTAATAAAAACCGTTTTCAATGGATGGCCCGATAGTAACCTTCGCTTCCGGAAACAGGCATTTTACCGCCTGAGCCATCAGGTGCGAAGTAGAGTGACGTATGATTTCAAGAGCTTCCGGGCTCTTTTCCGTTATGATTTCTACCTGTTCGCCGTCGTGCAGGATCGTGGCAAGGTCAACCGGCGAACCATTCACCTTGCCGGCAATGGCGTTCCGTGCCAGACCCGCGCCGATTGCACGGGCAAGGTCGAATACTGTGGCGCCTTCCTCAAGAGACTTTTTCGAGCCGTCCGGAAGCGCAACCCCTATCTCTTTCATGTGAGGCCCCTTAATAGAAAGAGGCATCAAACGTCGATGCCCCTGTCATTTAGTAATCCGTGAAGAAGAATGGTAGGCGCGGGCGGTTTCGAACCGCCGACCCCTAGCGTGTCGAGCTAGTGCTCTACCCCTGAGCTACGCGCCTTCATCTAAAGCAGAATTTTTTTAACAGGTAAGGTCATTATTGTCAAGGAAATTATTCACTTCCGGAAACTTTCCAATCAGCTCTCAGACAGAATCCGGCGTACCGCATTTTCCACATCGTCCACCGTAATGAGAGCAAGACAGCGTGCCGCGATCGGACACTTCGGCGTAGAGCCGAAACGGGTACAGGGAGAACAGTCCAGATGCTTGTTCAGAACAATGTGCCGGTCGTCGCGGGGAGCCCATTTCTTTTCGATCCCCGGACCGAACAGTGAAACGGTTGGCACCTTCAGTTCAGCGGCAATGTGCAGCAGTCCCGAATCTCCGGTCACCAGAAGCCGGGCGCGCGCAAGCAAGGCTGCCGTTTCCGCCAGGGATGTTGTCCCGGCAAGATTGAGGCCGACCCCACCGGAAGCAATGGTATTGCCAGCCGACTGGTCAGCTAGTCCGCCCACTATCACGACAGGCAATCCCCAGCCGTGAACACGACGTGCAAGTTCTTGAAATTTTTCCGTTCCCCAGCGCCGTTCAGGAATACTGGCACCGGGGAATATAACAATATAGGGTTTCCCTGCCAGGACTGCAAGTTTTTTCTCAATTGCCGTGACTGCCCGGGAGGGGATATCCAGCACCGCATCGACCGGTTGTAACGGTGAAATTCCGAGTGGCGCAAGGAGCGAGAGGAAACTTTGGACTTCATGGGTATCATGGGAATAGGGCAACGGATGGGTAAAGAGCTTCTTGCGGTTGTTGGTGGCGTATCCCACCAGGAGAGGGGCCCCGGTCAGTCGGGCAATAACCGCGGAAAGCCGGTGCCACTGTTCCGTGTCAATCACGACATCGAACCCGCCGCGTACCGCCGCCGCCAGGTCGGAAAAACGTTCATAGAGCAAGGTCCGGCTAATGGCGCCACTGAAGGCAAAGATCGCAGCATTCCGTTTTTCAGCCAGAACGGTTATCCGGCAGGAGGGATAGTTATCCTTTACCGCACGGATGGCTCGCAGCAGGAGCACGGCATCGCCAATTCCGCCGGGGCGAATAAATAGGATGTTGCGAGGCGCTTGCCGGGCAACCGGCGTCGGTTTTCCCAGAAAGAAAACACCAGCGTTGCCGAGATAGCGATCAAGCTGTTTGAGCAAACGAACCTTCAGCACTCTCCCCTCCCCTTATTCCAATTCCATATCAAGGCCCTCTCTGCGTTGGCTCGTCTTCGGCTGCTCAACGTACTCTTCAGTACGCCTCGCAGCCTCAATCCTCGCCGCCTTGAGATCATCCTTGATCTGGAATTGGTAGTACTAAAACGCTGCGGGCGCAACAACATGGCTGCCGCTCGCTGGATCACGTGCAAGTTCATACCTCCCGAGGCCGAAAGGCGCATCCTTACCGCAATTGAGATATTCTCCGAGCAGCAGGACCGGATGTAAATCGCTCAGTTCGCCGGAAAGAATGCCGCTGCCGATGATTCCACACAGCCGTCCCTTGTGCCATTCTTCCCAGTGGAAATAATTCTCGGCAAGAACAATCGCTTCGCTTTGAGCCGAGAGTCGCTTGAAATCCATTTCCAGAATACTGCCATAATAATAATACGCCAGGGAAGAGATTCTTCTCAGAAGAGTGCGGAAAAAGGTCGAGTAAGAGTATTCCTTGATAAAACTTCCCTCACGGGCGATGCGCAGGGGGGTTACAATCCGCAGAGAGATCCGTTCCGAATCGAGAGTATTCAAGGCAGCGAGATCATCGCAGGAAATGGTGGTTAGCAGATCACTCGTGAGCGGACCTGACTCTGCAGCAAGAAGGGTTCTAAACCCGCTATAGCCGGCCGATTCCATCCTGACAATCGAAAAGGGAAAGAAGGACCGGGGAGAGTCCGGCCGAAACAGGTACTGGAGGGCTTGCCAATATTCGGCCAGATACTGCGTGGCAGAGCCGACAAGAACCAGGCAGACCTCCACTTCGGAACCTTTCGCACTCGGCAGCGGCAAAACGGGTAGTTGGAACACAAAGGGTAGCGAGGGCTTCTGATGGCGTTTCACGGCAGCCGGGTCAGAGGCGAGTTGCCGGGAAAATGTTGCCGGGTAGGGACATTTTGGGCTGCGCATACAAGACGCACACAGGCCGTCTGCCTGGCAGACGGCCTGTCGGAAAGATTGAGCAAAATCACCCTTCAGGGAAAAAAGGGCATAGGGGTCGAATACCTCCGCGTGTAAGCGGAGAGTAATAATCAGTTTGGCAAGGAGAAGGTCCATTGTTCCCGTATTCGTCCGTGACAAAGGAAGAACCGCTACTTCTTCAAAAAGCCGAAAAATCCCTCAAGATTCACGTCCTTGTTAAGTTCTGCCAGCGTCTTTGTCAGCGGGACGTCCTTGGGGCAGACACGGACACAGTTCTGGGCATTTCCGCATTCCGCAATACCGCCCTCTTCCATCAGAATCTCAAGTCTCTCGCTTCGGTTCAATGCGCCGGTAGGATGGAGGTTGAAAAGGCGAACCTGGGTTATGGGTGCCGGCCCAAGAAACGTGGAACGGGGGTTGTACTGGGGACAGGCCTCCATGCAGCAGCCGCAGGTCATGCATTTGGCGAGATGGTACCCTTCCTCCTGATCCCGTGGCGCCATGTGAGGACCCTCGCCCATGTCATAGGTGCCGTCGATGGGAATCCATGCCTTAACCCTCTTCAAGGCGTCAAACATTTTCTGCCGGTCCACATGAAGATCACGGACAACCGGAAATTTGCTGACCGGTTCCAAGGTAAGCTCGGTGCCGACCTGGTCAAGCAGGGCAGAGCAGGCCTGCCGGACAGAGCCGTTAATGAGCATCGTGCAGGCCCCGCAGATCTCCTCCAGGCAGTTGCATTCCCAGACCACCGGGGTCGTTTTCTTCCCGGCGGCGTTCAGCGGATTTTTCTGAATCTCCATCAGCACGGAAATAACATTATGCCCAGGGACATACGGAATAGCAAACTCCTCCCAGTACGGAACAGAAGTCGGCGTATCCTGTCTTTTGATCTTCAGCTTGATCTGTTTTTCCGCCATGCTAGATTCCTCCATTCTGGGGCTCGAGGTGCTTTTCCACGTTATAGACCCGCTGACGTGGCTTGATGAATTGAGTATCCACCTCTTGGTAGCTGATCTTCGGACCGGATGGGGTATATTCGGCAATCGTCGTTTTCAGGAACTGCTCGTCGTTCCGCTCAGGGAACTCCGGTTTGTAATGAGCTCCGCGAGACTCATCCCTGAGCAAGGCGCCAACGGTCATGACCCGTGCCAGATCAAGCATGTGCCGCAGTTGACGAATAAACTGGGCCGATTGATTTGCAGTCCCCCGCGAGGTATCGAGCGCCCCAAGGGACTTCCATCGCTCCTGGAGCTCCTGAAGCTTCTGGTCGGTGGCCCGCAGCCGGTCGTTATAGCGGACAACGGTAACGTTTTCCGTCATCAGTTCGCCCAGTTCCTGGGCCATGCGATAGGGATTTTCCGGGCCGGTCATTTGATACATGGCAGCAAAGCTCTCTTCCTGACGTCGCTTTTCACGCTCAAAGCAGTCAGGGTTCGCATCCGCAGCGGCTTTTTGAAGACCGCTGGTGAAGGCAACCGCCGCCGGTCCTGCCACCATGCCGGAATAGATACAGGACAGGAGAGCATTGGCGCCGAGCCGGTTTGCCCCATGATACTGGTACTCACACTCACCAACGGCGAACAGACCGGGGATATTGGTCATCTGGTTATAATCGACCCACATGCCGCCCATGGAATAGTGAACTCCCGGAAATACCCGCATCGGATGTTTGCGCGGGTCTTCACCGATGAACTTCTCATAAATCTCCAGAATCCCCCCCAACTTCCGATTCAGGAAATCGACCGGAAGGTGGGTAAGATCCAGATAGACCTGATTCTTGCCGTCAATGCCAAGCTTCTCGTCGACACAGACATGGAAGATCTCCCGCGTGGCGATATCGCGGGGAACGAGATTTCCGTAAGCCGGATATTTTTCCTCAAGAAAATACCAGGGCTTGCCGTCCTTATAGGTCCAGATGCGGCCACCTTCACCGCGGGCGGATTCGGACATGAGCCGCAGCTTGTCGATTCCCTGGATAGCGGTCGGATGCACCTGAATGAACTCGCCATTGGCGTAGCGGACGCCCTGTGCATAGAGGGAAGCCGCAGCGGTCCCGGTATTGATGGCGGAATTGGTCGACTTGCCGAAGATGACCCCCGGCCCGCCGGTTGCCATGATCACGGCATCGCCACGGAAGAGATGAACTTCCATGGAACGCATATCGAGGGCGGAAATGCCGCGACACACCCCGTCATCGTCAATAACCGCGCCGAGGAATTCCCAGAATTCATGTTTGACAATTTTCCCCTCCACCTCGAAACGACGCACTTGCTCGTCAAGAGCGTAGAGAAGCTGTTGACCGGTCGTTGCTCCGGAAAAGGCGGTACGTCGATATTTTGCGCCGCCAAAGGCCCGAAAATCGAGCCTCCCTTCCGGGGTGCGATTGAACATGACGCCCATACGGTCCATGAGATTTATGATGGCAGGAGCCGTATGGCACATGTTACGGACCGGTGTCTGGTTGGCAAGGAAATCCCCGCCATACACAGTATCATCAAAATGTTCGTCCGGAGAATCGCCTTCGCGGGTTGGATGCACACAACCGTTGATACCGCCCTGGGCGCAAACGGAATGGGACCGTCGCACTGGAACGAGGGAAAAAAGGTCCACCTGACAGCCTGCCTCGGCAACTTTTATTGCCGACATGAGGCCCGCAAGTCCTCCCCCTACGATAATAATCCTGTTGTTCATGAAAACTCCTCAGATGAAAATCAAAAACCTTCAAACCAATGGCCGGTAACAGCCAGGGTAATCATCCCATTACGGCGAACTACCAGCACGGGACACAAACGAGAACATGCCGGATTCCAGTGTAACTCCCGGTCAGATGAAAAAGCTGAGCGCGGCAAGGCCGAAACCCGCAAAGCCCAGCGACACAAGCACACAGAGGACACTGACCGCCCGCTGGGTCTTGTCCCCGATGGCAATCCCCCAGGTAATCAGGAAACCGAACAAGCCGTTACCCAGATGGTAGGATGCCGACACGATGCCGAGGATATAGAACACCAGGATCAGGGGATTCTGTAGACTCTGCTGCACGAGTTCGAAGGTGGCATGTTGACCTGTCAGCAGGCCGCTGATCCGGGTCGCATAGACGTGATAGACAATAAAGCATAACGCCACCACGCCGGTAAGCCGTTGCAGAAAATACATCCAGTTGCGAAAGAAATTGTAGGGGTTACTATTCACTTGCCCGGTGTAGACAATATACAGTCCGTACAGTCCATGGAAGAGAATCGGGATCCAGATGAGACAGACCTCGATAAGGAGGATGTACGGTAGCCCCATGAAGAATTCAATTTTGGAGTTATATACCTCCGGCCCGAACATGGCAAAGCTGTTGGTGAAGAAATGCTCGGCAAGAAAAACACCGATGGGAAGCACGCCGGTAACGGAGTGGAGCCTTCGAAGAAAAAAGGACTGCATGCTCTGGGTAGCCAAGTGATGAACTCCTCTCTCTATGCGGTATTGCAGACGAATAATTTTCATCCGAACTGATGGGAAGCGGTCTGAGGACTCCGACGAGTCGACACACGATGAACAGGAACCGTTCAGCGCGTACTACATATTGCATTTCCGGGGCCTATCTGGTAATAAAGGCAGGTCTTCACATAAGTGGGAAAAAATACCAACAAACTCGGGTTGTTGTCAATATCCGAATTAACAGGGAATACTAACTCTATGAAATCATTTAATTTTACCCTCTTGTCAAAAGACCGGCAGACCGCTGCCCGCCGCGGCGTTCTGGAAACACCCCATGGCAAGATCGAAACGCCGATCTTCATGCCGGTCGGCACCCACGCCGCCATGAAGGCCATGACGCCGCAACAGGTAAGCGACTGCGCCGCCCAAATCATCCTCTGCAATACCTACCATCTGCATCTCCGTCCCGGAGAAGCCCTGGTGGAAAAAGCCGGGGGACTTCACCAGTTCATGGCCTGGGACGGTCCGATCCTGACCGATTCCGGCGGCTTCCAGGTTTTTTCCCTGCCCAACAAACGCATCACCGAAGACGGGGTCTTTTTCAAGCACGAGATCACCGGAGAAGAGATATTCCTCGATCCGGCAAAGGCAATGGCCATCCAGCAATCGCTGGGCGCCGATATCATTATGGCCTTTGACGAATGCATTCCCTACCCGTGCGATAAAAGCTACGCTACCCTTTCCACCAAAAAAACCATCCGCTGGGCCGAGCAGTGCAAAAAGGCGCATACCCGTCCGGACCAGGCGCTCTTTGCCATTGTTCAGGGCAGCGTCTTTGAAGACCTCCGCGCCATGTGCGTACGGGAACTGGTCCAGATGGACTTTCCCGGCTACGCCATTGGCGGTGTCAGTGTCGGCGAGGGACTGGAATTGCTGAAGAAGGTTGTCGATTTCACCGCCCCTCATCTGCCGGAAAACAAGCCGCGCTACCTGATGGGCGTCGGCCTCCCGGAAGACATTCTCGAAAGCGTCGAGCGGGGCATGGACATGTTCGACTGTGTCATCCCGACCCGTTATGCCCGGAGCGCCACGCTGTTCACCAACAGGGGAAGAATCCGGCTCACCAGCCGAAAGTACCGGCGCGATTTCTACCCGGTTGAGCCGAACTGCAGCTGCTATACCTGCAGCAACTTCACCAGGGCTTACCTCCACCACCTCTTCGTCTCCAATGAAGTCCTGTCTGCCATCCTGGCCAGTATCCATAACGTCCACTTCTACATGAACATGATGGCTGAAACCCGAGCGGCAATCGAGCAAGGACGTTTCGCCAGCTACAAGAAAGATTTCCTTGCCGAGTATCGAGAAGGGGATAAGAAATAGAGAATCTCCAGTAAAGATCCGATTCCGAGACCTGCCAGGTTTTCAAAACCTGGCAGGTCTGTTCTCTCCACGCCCTCGCCACATCAACCCCAAACTTCTACTAACTCACCAAAGATATAAGCTTGTTTGCTGCAATTTGTCATAGTCAAGTCACAGCAAAATGCGCTTCTGACAGGTTACCGCCCCCGGTTTCCATCGTTATGTTTTCTGGTATAATGTATAAAAACTGGGGGTGATTCTCTCATGAAAATACTCATTGTGTACTACTCGATGTACGGTCACGTCCTGCAGCTCGCTCAAGCCGCCGCAGAGGGTGTTGAATCCGTTGTCGGAGTGGAGGCAGTGCTGCGCCGAGTGGAAGAGTTCGTAGCGGTGAACAGGGTCATAGACGGGAACGAATTTGCTACGCAGATCAGGGAAAAACAGCGAAACATACCGTTCTGTTCACTTGATGATCTGCGGGAAGCGGACGGAATACTTTTTGGGTCACCGACGCGTTATGGGAACATGGCAGCGCAAATGAAGCAGTTGATCGATTCGACTGCAAGTCTCTGGCTCAAGGGGGAATTGGAAGGAAAACCGGCCGGGGTGTTTACCTCAACGGCATCGACCCATGGAGGCCAGGAGACTACCCTGCTCACCATGATGGCACCGCTTCTCCACCTTGGCATGATCGTCGTCGGGGTTCCCTATTCCGTGCCGGGGATGCTTCATACCGAAGGCCGCGGCGGGACTCCCTATGGGGCATCCACCGTTGCCGGCGCGCGGGGTGAGTTGATACCCACCGCGGAAGATCTGGAAATTGCCCGGGCACAGGGGCGAAGGATTGCGGAGATTGCGAAAAAACTGCGGGGATAAGAGCTTGTCCGTAAATACAAACTCTTAATCAAAGCTGAACTGAAACAACACGGTTTCGGCCTTCTTTTTTAGCCTGATAGAGACAGGTGTCTGCGCGTTCGACCAGTGCCGCGGCCATGGTCAGATCCTCTTTCTGGTCACAGGGGGTAAAGCTCGTCACTCCGAAGCTTGCAGTAATGCGAAGCTCGGTACCGCCGGCATCGATCACATGGGAGGCAAGCCCGGCACGGCTCCTCTCCGCGGCAACCATCGCACCGGCAAGCGGGGTTTCGGGAAGTACGATAACAAACTCCTCGCCTCCATAGCGGGCAACCCAGTCAATTTCTTTGCGCACGCAATTACTCATGAACCAGGCGCACTCCTTGAGAATCTGATCTCCGGTCGAATGGCCGTAGGTATCATTGATGATTTTGAAATGATCGATATCAAGCATGATAAGCGAAAGCGGGCGTTCAAAACGAAAGGTCCTCTTCACTTCATGGACTAGCCTCTCATCAAGATAGCCGCGGTTGTATACTTTGGTGAGGGGATCCTTGACGGACAGCGCCTTGATTTCCTCGTAGCTTTTTTTGAGGGAACTTTCGAGTGACAGGATCCGGTCAGCTGTTTTCAGCCGCATTGTCAATTCGGCGCGATGTACCGGCTTCACCAGGTATTCGTCGGCCCCGGCCTCCAACCCGCGCATCATTTCATCTTTCGAATCTTGCGCCGTGAGCATCACGACATAGGTATAACCGCCGAAATCCCGTTCCCTGATTGTCCTGCACAGCTCAAGCCCGCCCATTTCCGGCATGACCAGATCGGTAATGACAATCGAAAAATGACTGCTTTCCAGCACTTCCAAAGCCTGGCGACCATTTCCCACAGCAACAACCGTATGACCGAGGTCACGGAGATGACCGGCGAGAATCTTTCGCATCAGCAGATTGTCCTCGACGATCAGAATTGAATAGCTGGTAACTCCTTCATCGCATTTCCTCTCCATGAAGAACCCTTCCCGCTTTTTTTTCTCGTATCTAGGAGCTGTAAATGAATAACATGGTCAAGATTGCGCTCAGATTTAGGTCAGATTTGACAGAACTGATTGAGCCAAACCGCAGACGTAGCAGGGCTACGTTGAGGATTTGGTGATTGAAGTTCGGTCAAAGATGGCCTGAAGATGAGATGCAAGATGCCCATGGTATTTGTTTGCAGCTCCTAAGTACATATCAACTCATGCCGGACTATTTGGCAACAACTTTAAATCTACCGCTATTTCGGAAACTTTCCCGCAATGACAATTCTTTGTCGGGGTATCATAGGAGTCTGTCGGACTTAGGGTAAATCTGCTGCAAATCCGTCTGGACGGTCCATGTTCCGCCGCTTTTTTGGACAATAGAACAACTATTGCCCTACAAAATCGACAAAATCTGTCCTCACCCAGCCAAATTTTCGCTTCGATTTCCTAAGTCCGACAGACTCCATAGTGAAGAAATGCCGGAACGATGCTGGTGGAGAGAAAAAACACTTGCGGAATGCAACCGGTAAACAGACCAGAACTGACCCGGAGACAGGGGAGCGGACGGCAGAGTTTTAAAAAAAGCCGGTGCACTGGAATGTACACCGGCTTCGAACCGTTTTATCTATCAGATCCAGCAATCTCCGCCTTCGTAAACGAAGGCATCCGGTTTTGTTTTCGGGCTGAGTTTGAATTTTGCCTCACGGGCGCAAATCTTGAGCTTTTCAACAGCCTCTTCTTTTATGTCTCCGATATTCTCGCGAATCTCGCGACCCGTTTTCGGACTCAAGAGGAGGGTTACACCGGCTGCCAAGGCTGCGCCGGCCACAAAAGCGGCTACAGCGGTTGTTTCAGAATATTTTGGTTTTCCCATTTTTCAATCCTCGCAAGATAATAATCACGGCTCCGACAGGGAACCAGAAATTTTCCGGTTCTTTGTTGTGGAGAGAGACTGCCCGAGTCAAACCGGGCGGCTATCCCCGACACGGAAAGAACCATCTCAATAGTGTGAAGATTCTACCAATAAAGTGCCTGTCTTATAGTTACCACAGATCGAGAAAGATGAAAACCACTTGTGAAATTTTTTACAAAAAAAACACTCCTTGAACCTCCCGTCATGGAGGTCGGGAATCAATAGGAATGTTCATCCTCCAGAACATCCTGCAGTCTGATTTTTGCCCGAAATACCCGATACACCCAAATCTTGTAAGCAATAACGATCGGCACAAAAACCAGGGCAATTGCTGTCATGATCTTTAACGTGTACGGACTGGAAGAGGAATTGTAAATCGTCAGACTGGAAGCCGGGTCAAGGGTCGAAGGAATGAGATTAGGAAACAGACCGATGAGACCGGTGGCCACTACCAGCAAAATTGTAAAACAGGAAGCGGCAAAGGCGGTAAGTGGTTTCCCTTTCGCCGTGCTGACCCGTATCGTCAAGAGTGAACCGACCGCAAGCAGCGGCACAGCCAGAAGAATTGGAACAGACAGATAATTGTCGTACAGCCTGGTTGCCGGATATGCCGCAGCCAGAAACAAGGCGGCAACGACCAACAGCACCGGCCAAAAACGGTTCGCTGTTGCCAGCGCACGGTCACTCAGGTCACCTTCTGTCTTGACCGTCAGATACAACGCGCCGTGGACCAGGAACAGGAGGACAAACAGCGCACCGGTAAGCAGACCAAAGGGGTTCAGAAGAGACAGAAAAGATCCGTGATAACCGGCGGCATCCATTGGAAATCCCTGGAAGATATTGCCGAAGGCTACCCCAAAGAGCAGCGCCGGAATGAAACTGGCAACGAGGATAGCCCAATCCCAAACCCCTTTCCATTGTTCGCTCCCGATCTTTCCTCGAAATTCGAAACAAACCCCGCGAACGATCAGAGCGAAGAGCAGCAGCAGCAGTGCGGTATACAGATAACTGAACATCAGGGCATAGGTGGTGGGAAAAGCAGCAAAGGTCGCTCCGCCGGCAGTTATCAGCCAGACCTCGTTGCCGTCCCAGACCGGTCCGAAGGTATTGATGATCACTCGCCGTTCGGTATCATTCCGGCCAAGGAACCGGTGAAGCATCCCGGAGCCGAGTACAAAACCGTCCAACATGAAATACACTGCCCAGAGCACCCCCCAAAGTACGAACCATGTAATCTGAAACACCATCTCATGCCTCCTTACGCGCAGATTGTATCAGGAAGGACACATCCTCGTCTGGACCCATTCTGGCAAATTTTATCAGCAGGTAGATATCGATAAAACCGAGAAGACCATAGAGCAGGGTAAACCCGATCAGCGAACCGGTAACCTGTGCAACGCTGACGGAGGTCGAAACCGCATCCGAAGTCCTCAGGACACCATAGACAATCCAGGGTTGCCTCCCCACCTCTGCGACAATCCAGCCAAGCTGATTGGCAAGATAGGGGATTGGAATGGAATAAAGCAGTATTCGCAACAAAAGCGGGTGCTTCTCGATAGTCCCCCGCCAGGAGACAAAGACCGCCAGAATTACCAGGAACGTCATGTAAAAGCCCATGCCCACCATCGCTCGGAAACTGAGAAAAACCGGCAACACCGGCGGACGGTCTTCCTTGGGAAACGCCTTCATCCCCTGCACCACAGCATCGGTATTGTGATACGCCAGGTAACTGAGAAACTTCGGAATTGTCATCGATTCGACATAATTCCTCTCATTTGCAGTATCCGGCCACGTCACCAGATTCATACCGGCCCCGGCCTGGGTCTCCCACACCGACTCCATGGCAGCGAATTTGACAGGTTGGGCATCGGCAACCACCACGGCAGTGTAATCTCCAGACAGAATTACAAGAAAGATCGAAATCAGGCCAAAAACCGCTCCCATCCGGAAGGATGTTTTGAAGAAATCGGGATTGCTTTTTCGCAACAGGTGCCAGGCCGATATTCCCATCACGAAAAAGGCCGCCAGTACGTAGCCTGAAACAACCGTGTGGGAAAACTTCAGCAGGCCGTACGAATTGGTCAGCATCGCCATGAAATCCACCATCTCTGCCCGGCCGTTCCGCAGGACAAATCCGACCGGGTGCTGCATCCAGCCATTGGCCAGCAGTATCCACAGGGCCGAAAGGGTTGAGGCAAACGCGACGATCCAAATCGACATCAGGTGGATTCTCTTCGACACCTTGTTCCAGCCGAAAATCCAGACACCGATGAATACCGATTCCAGGAAGAAGGCCACGGTGGCCTCTATGGCAAGGGGGGCACCGAAGATATCGCCCACATATCGTGAGTATTCAGCCCAGTTCATTCCGAACTGGAACTCAAGGGTAATGCCAGTTACGATACCCAGGGCAAAGTTGATGAGAAACAGCTTGCCCCAGAACTTGGTCATTCTCAGGTACAATTCATTTCCGGTTCTGACATAGCAGGTCTCCATTATCGCTACCAGGATGGAAAGCCCGAGCGTCAACGGCACGAAAATGAAATGAAACAAACTGGTAACGGCGAACTGCAACCTGCTTAACTCCACTAAATCCATACGTCACCCCCCTTTTCCGGTTACCCGGTTTTTCCTGTAGTCCCGTGCCAGACGGTATGACGGGAGTTACAATAATAAATATTCATCGTGACCAGTATACCCTTGCGTTATTCCCGGACAAGCTCAGCAAGGGTAATTCCGTCCAGTATAGCGACAATTTCTTGTCGTACCCGCTCCCAGACCGGGTGAACACGGCAGGTACCATCCCTCTCGCAGGTTCCGGCCCCGACCAGACAGCGATTGGGCAGAATCGGTCCCTCTACCGCTTCAACGACTTCACGCAATGTTATTCGATCCGCAGCCTTGGCAAGCACAAAACCGCCGCCGGTTCCCCGTGATGATGTCACCAGGCCCACTTTGACGAAATCCTGGAGAATTTTTGCCAGGAAAGCCTTCGGCACATCAGCCGCCTCGGCAATTTCACCAACCAGACATACCTTCCCCCGTTCCTGTCGGGCCAGATAGAGTATGCCCCTGATTGCATATTCACCCTTGCGGGTAAGTTCCATCATAATTGCACCTTGTGGACCTTTTTTGTCTCCTTATAGCGCGTGAACCACTACCTGTCAACCATAAATAGTACTATCTCCCGTTGGGCTGGGGCTTTCTCGGAGTCTCTCGTACGGCTTCATGGCACAACAGCGACAGCAAGGAAAGCGCCTGAAGCCGGCAGGTAGCCCGATAAGTATCTCGGGTGGCGACCGATTACGAGAGGCTTCGGGGAAGTTCCAGCTCAGCCCTGCCGAGACTTTCCGGATGGAGACTATTTAGAAGTAGAAGGGTTACGGTGAGGGTGTAACAGCCAGTACCTTCCGGACGACATTGACTATGCCATCAGCATCCAGCGAATACAGGGCCCGCAATTCTGTCTGCTCTCCCTGCTCGATGTACCGATCAGGGAATCCCAGCCTCCTGACCGTTGTCCCTGTCACCCCCTCCTCTTCCAGCAACTCCAGAACAGCGGTGCCGAAACCGCCTTCGAGGGCATTCTCCTCCACGGTGAAAATGACGCCGGTCCGGCGGGCAAGGGAAAGGATCAATTCCCGGTCCAGAGGTTTCACGAATCGAGCATTGATAACGGAAAGATTGATGCCCTCTCCGGCAAGTCGTTCGGCAGCCTCCAGAGACGGGGAGACCATCGTTCCCACAGCCAGAATAGCACCCTGTGCCCCGTCTCGCAAAATCTCACCCATGCCGACTGCCATCGGCGTCAGGGTCTGATCGAGCGGGACACCGAATCCGCTGCCACGCGGGTATCTGAGCGCAATGGGGCCGTCATGTTGTAGCGCTGTTGCAAGCATATGGCGCAGCTCGTTTTCATCCTTTGGCACCATAACGACCATGTTCGGAAAGGTGCGCAGATAGGATAGATCAAAGAGGCCATGATGCGTCGGCCCATCGCTCCCGACCACACCGGCCCTGTCGACGGCAAAGGTAACCGGCAGGTTTTGCAGACAGACATCACAAATCTCGTCATAGGCACGCTGGAGGAACGTGGAGTAGACGGCGAAAACAGGCCTGAAACCTTCTGCTGCGAGCCCGGCGGCAAAGGTAACGGCATGCTGTTCCGAAATGCCCACATCAAAGAACCTCTCAGGAAATTCGCGGGCGAATCCGGACAAGCCGGTTCCTTCGGGCATGGCCGCGGTGATTGCAACGACTTTCTCATCCTCAGCAGCAATCAGCCTCATTGTCTCGCCAAAGATTGCCGTATAGGAAGAAGGTGCTCCCTTTGAAGAGCGGGCTTTCCCCGTCTCTCGGTCGAAAGGCCCGATGCCGTGAAAGAGCGACGGATTTTCCTCGGCCGGTCGGTATCCCTTTCCCTTTTTTGTCAGTACATGAATGAGAACGGCATTGTCAAACCGTTTCACACTTTCCAGCGTGTGAACAAGTCGGTCCAGATTATGGCCATCGATTGGCCCGATGTATTCAAAGCCGAACGCCTGGAAAAGCATCCCGGGGGTAAATAGTCCCTTGAGTGATTCTTCGGCCTTCCGGGCAACGTGGAGAACACTCTGACCGACGCCGTCCAACCCCTCGAGAAAACTCAGCACATCTTTTTTGATGCGGTGCACGAACTCATTGGTCATGGTGCGGCTCAAAAAGTTCGAGAGCGCTCCAACATTCTCGGCTATGGACATTTCGTTATCGTTGAGAATGACGATCAGATCCTTATTCAGGTGACCGGCATGATTGAGCCCTTCATAGGCCAGGCCGCCGGTCATCGAGCCGTCACCGATTACAGCAACGACCTTGGTGTTCTCATGCTTCAGATCACGCGCCGCAGCGATACCAAGGGCCGAGGAAATGGACGTGGACGAGTGGCCCACATCAAAAGCATCATGGGGTGATTCCGAGCGTTTCGGAAAACCACTCATTCCCCCCAATTTGCGCAGCGTGGGGAACGAGTCACGACGTCCGGTAAGCAGCTTGTGGGCGTAGGCCTGATGTCCGACGTCCCAGACAATCTTGTCGCGAGGAGTTGAAAAGACCTTATGAAGGGCAATCGTCAGTTCAACGACGCCAAGACTGGGAGCCAGGTGACCACCGTTAGCCGCGCAGACAGTGATGATTGTTTCGCGGAGTTCGCCGGCCAACGTCACCAGCTCCGCAGGAGCGAGTGCTTTAAGGTCATCCGGGCTATTGACGGAGGAAAGGATATCAGTCATCAGGATTTCCGTTTGACAATGTACTTGGCAATTTCCCTCAAAGGTTCGGCCTTTTCGCCGAAACAGGACAGGGCATCAATGGCGACATCCACAAGTTCCCCGGCCCGCCGCTTCGAATCCGTGAGCCCCATGATCGCCGGGTAGGTTGCCTTTCCCCGAGCCTGATCACTTCCGGCATCCTTGCCGATCTGCTCGGTAGTGCCTTCGATATCGAGGATGTCATCGGCTATCTGGAAAGCGAGGCCGATTGCCTCGGCGTAACGGGTGATCGAATCGAGTTCCTTGCCGTGAGCACCACCGATCAGGGCGCCGCTTCTGACGGAAGCCTTGATCAGGGCACCGGTTTTGTGGGTATGAATATACAAAACGGTTGCCAGGTCAATATCTTTCTTCCCTTCGCTCTCCATATCCACCACCTGCCCCCCGATCATTCCCCGGGAGCCGGAGCAGACCGCAATCTCGTGGATAACCTGCCGCAGGACGGTGGCATCAAGGCCATCCGACCATTCGGGATTGCTCAACAGGATAAACGCTTCGGTGAGAAGTGCGTCGCCGGCAAGAATTGCCGTTGCCTCGCCAAAGACTTTATGATTGGTCGGATTGCCGCGGCGGAAATCGTCGTTATCCATCGCCGGCAAATCGTCATGGATCAGAGAATAGGTATGGATCATCTCCATGGCACAGGCAGTCGGCATTGCCTTGCGGATATCGCCACCAACCGCATCACAGGCAGCAAGAACGAGGATGGGACGAACCCTTTTGCCGCCGGCAAAAACAGAATAGCGCATGGAACTATGGATCGAAGAAGGAAGCTCGTCCTTCTGCGGAAGATATTTTTCCAATGCTTCATCAACCAGTTTCTGCATGCTCTTCAAGTAACTCTTCAGGTCCATGTCTTGTCTCGATTCGAGTTGATTTTTACTGCTCATCTTCCAGGGAAAAATCCCTTTTCACAAAGGCACCGTCTTTCTGTTTCAGGAGAAGCTCGACCTTCCTTTCAGCTTCGTCAAGTCTCTTGACACAGAAGTTGGCAGAACGGACACCCTCTTCAAAAACCTTCAGCGACTCCTCCAGCGTGAGATCGCCACTTTCCAGTTTTCGCACCGCATCTTCCAGTTTTTTCAAAACCGTTTCGAATTTCTCTGCCGCCATATCAGCAATTTCCTCCCGACAACGTTGTGTGCATTATACGGAATCCTCTCTGCCAGTCAAGATAGTCGAAGAGGGTTCAAAGTTCAAGGTTCGAGATTGAGGTTCGAGGTTCGAGGTTCGAGGATCGAGGTTCGGGGCTTGAGGTTCGATGATCGAGGTTCGATGAGGGTCATGAACCATTTTCGAGTGATTCTATGACACAGGATGCGGAACCTTGTCTGAACGTCACGATAACATGATCTCCGTAGCGTAGCTGAGTACTGGTGCGAACGATCGCGCCTTCGGGAAACGAGCGGGTAATGGAATACCCCCGCTCAAGGGTTGCAAGGGGAGAGAGAACGGAAAGTCGCGCTGCATTGACGGCGGTCTTTTCACGGGCCCCTTCTATCATGCGATGCATGGCACTGGCCATTCGGTCAGAGGAAATCACCAAACGCTCCCTGAAGCGTTCGAGCTCAAGGGCGGGATGCCGGATGTGCAGACGGTGGGAAAGCCCGTTGAAGCGTTCCCGGGACAGGGAAAGTTTTCCCTGCAGGGCTCGTTCTGCGCGGTCGGACAGTTCATCGACCCGCTGCATGAGGTGTCCGACCCAGAGAGAAGGATCCTTGAGAGAAGCCAACATCCCTTCCGTCCTGCCACGAGTTCCCGCAATAATTCGCTCCATGGCCAACGTAAGACGGTGCGAAAGATTGCTCAACTCGGCATCCAGCTCCTGACGACTTTTGACCACCAGTTCGGCGGCAGCCGATGGAGTGGGAGCTCGCAGGTCGGCAACGAAGTCGGAAATGGTATAATCCACTTCGTGCCCGACCGCGGAGATGACCGGAATCCGCGAGGCATGAATCGCTCTGGCTACTTGCTCTTCGTTAAATGCCCACAGGTCTTCCATGGAGCCGCCCCCACGACCGACGATCAACACATCAACGTCACGATAGCGGTTAAAATCCCGGATCGCGGCGGCGATTTCAGCCGCGGCGCCCTCTCCCTGTACGGTAACCGGACGTATCAGCACCTCAACACCTGCATGACGGCGCCGCAAAACCGTCAGGATATCATGGATGGCAGCACCGCTTGTGGAGGTGACAACGCCGATACGTCGCGGCAAACCAGGAAGTGATTTCTTGTGGGATTCGTCAAATAGCCCTTCACGGGCAAGTTTCTCCTTTAACTGAACAAAGGCGAGCTGGAGCGCCCCGATGCCCTTCGGCTCTAGATATTCGGCAATAAACTGATATTCACCGCGCTGATCGTACACCGACACCCTGCCCCTGAGGACCAGTGCCATGCCGTTCTGGATCTTGAACTTCAGCGCACGCGATGAGGCCCGAAACAATATACAGCGAATCTGGGCTCCGGCGTCCTTCAGGGTAAAATAGAGATGTCCCGAGGCAGGTACAGCCAGATTGGAAACCTCACCCTCCAGCCAGACATGCTCGAAATTTTCCTCGACCACTTCCCGGATAAGCGCAGTCAACTGGCTAACCGTGAGAATCCTCTTTTCAGTAAACATCCCCCACTCTCCTCTTGTACCAGTAGAACATAAACGGAACCGCCCGAAGAATGCACGGCGGCGGTGGAGCCCAGCGCCGTCGCCTCACCCGGCGGATAACTCCTTGATTTCAAAACCGGAATCATGGCACAGAGAAATACGGATAAAGTATCGGTTGACCGCTCTCGGCGCTTTATAGTACCATCTCCAGCTATGAAAAAGTACCCCTATGTCATAACCGTCTCATCGGAAAAGGGTGGCGTCGGCAAGACCACCCTTGCCACGAATCTTGCAATCTACCTGAAGGCACTTTCAGAAGATCTTCCGGTCTCGGTCGTATCGCTGGACAACCATTTCACGGTAGATAAAATGTTCGCTTTCAAAGGGCAGAAAACGACCGGCGATGTTGCGGATCTTCTCCTGGAGACTCCGGGATCCAGTCTTCTCCATACCGGCCAGTACGGTGTCGACTATATACCCTCATCCATGGCCCTCGACGATCTGAGGAATTCCATAAAAGGCACAATGGTCTTGTCCCGGCTGCTGGCCATCTCCGACATACCGGGCATTCTGATCATCGATACGCGTCCGGAACTGAATATTTTCACCCAGAATGCCCTCTACGCGGCCGATCGGGTCATCATACCGGTGAAAGACATGCCGAGCCTCGAAAACTGCCGCAACATCTTTGATCTCTTTGAAAAAAAGGGCCTCGACAAAAAGAGCCTCAGTATCATACCCTGCCTGATCGACGCCAGGATAAAATACCAGGGACCTTTCAAGGATCACAAGTCGCTGCTTCGGGCATTCGCCATCAATCGCGGCTACCGCTGCTGTGAAGGGTATATTTCCAAAAGCCCCAAGGTTGAAAGCCTGAACACCAATCCCGAAGGCAAGATATATCCGATTCTCACCCATGCACGCGGAACCGATGTCTATAGCCAGTACACCCAACTCGGCCGCGAGATCCTGGAAGAATACTGCACTGTGCAGCAACCCCGCTCGCTTCTTTTTGATCAATGGATGCAGGCCGAAGAAAAGCGAAAACACGAATCCTACCAGAACCGGCTTTCACGCCTGAAAGACAACTGCCTTCTCTGCGGAAACAGCCTATCGTTGGAGAACGTCAGGAACAAACCTTTCTATTTCGAGACCTCGGACGGCGGTGCCAGTGGTTTCCTCGAAGAGCACTGCAGTTCGAGATTTCTTCTTTCCTGCCTCTATGATGCACGACCGGACCTGCCCGAAAACGACCCGCTCCTGCTCATGTTCCAGGAATCGGTTCGGGACTCGATCTATACCATGAGACCCTTCAGCAATGGCGAAGGACCATGCGTCGAGGTCGGTCGATTCACCCTCGACGGTTCGCCGGTGCAGAAGAAGATCCACCCGCTGCGTGAGTATGAAGAAGCCGGCTTTACCCGCCGGAAAAATGCCTTGTATTCGTTCCTTTTCGAGACGCTTGGTGAGATTCCGGGAAAGATGCGCGACGCTTTCCTTCTCATCCACCCGACCAATCCGCGCAGACCTGAAGCGATTCTTGCGGAAGAAAACTACCGGCGCATTATAAAAATGATGCATCACATCGGGGAGGGAATCGGAGGAACTGTTCACTGCACCAACTTCGAAGCATAAACAAAGCGTATTCCCTTTTGCTGCATGATCGGCAACTCTTCCGTCAGCGCGCGAATCGTGCCTCGATGCGGATGACAGATTCCGACGGCACTTCCTTTTTTCATCGCCAGTTTCGTCAGACTTTTCAGCTGTACCTTGATGGCGGAAACATCTTCGCTATTATCAAGAAAAGGTGCGGTTCTCGCCGATGCCCGCACGCCCATCTCCCGCGACAGGGCCAAGCCGACTGATTTTGGCGTGGTCACACTGTCAATGAAAAACATTCCATTTTCCCTCAGGACCCTCAGCACAATGCTCATTTTAGCGCGATCCTCGGTAAAGCGGGACCCCATATGATTGTTGGCGCCGACCGCATGGGGTATGACATTCATAAAGCCACGAACCCGGGTCTCAATCTCCTTGTCCCCGTATGACAGGAGCAGTCCATTTCTCTCCAAGCGACGTTGCGGGTAATCCTGGGGCTCCATGGGTATATGGAGCATTACTTCATAGCCGTTCGCGTGAGCGACAGTTGCGACTTCCCGTGCCTGCTGAAGACCTGGAATAACGGAAAATGTCAGGGGAACGCCGATATTCATCAACTCGCGAACTTCTGAAACGCTGGAACCCATATCGTCGATAATTATTGCCACAACTCCGGTCCCGGTAAACTTCGGCAGATGAACGGTGGGAGGAGTAATCGCAGGGGACGTGTACTGTTTGTGTTCCGGCTTCCTGGTAACAGGCAGTTCTTTGATCGCAGGTTTTTCCTTTTTCGGCAAAAGGTGCGGTTTTTTTGGTGAGGGCACTGCCTTTTCCGGTGCCGTAACCGGGGCTTTAGCCGTGGGTTTCTCCGGAGCTTTTTTCTTGCGGTAGTCCAGCAGATACAGTACCGATACGATGAGGATAAGTGTTACCAGGAGATAGATGAAAGGACGCTTTGAACTCCCATTTTTTCGTCTATTCCGAGGGGATGGTTTTGATTTTTGCACGCCGGGCTATCCTTCTCTGTTCATTTTCCAGAAACTATACTTGTAAGACGCTTCACAGTTCAAAATACGGGGCACATTCTAGCACAGCATGCCAACTGATGAAAGCAGTTTGGCGGCAGGTTCCCAGGACAGAAAAAACCGCCGCACCAATAATAGCGGACAGCGGCGGTTTTCACTTCTACTCTGCAGAACAGAACAAATTCAGGGCAAACAGAACCCCTGTTTCACGAATATTTCAAGATACCTGAAAAAATGCCTTGCTCCCGGCACCGCAGACCACACATTTCTCAGGCGCCGCTTTCTCTACCGTATGACCGCAAATGGAGCAAACGAAATAGTCAAACACCGGCCCTTCTTGTCCAAGGGCTTCCAAAGCCTTTGTGTAAAGCCCGGCATGGACTTTTTCCACTTCGTTGGCAAATTTGAAGGTACGGACTGCCTGCGCATTTCCCTCTTTTTCCGCTTCCGTGATCATCTGGGGATACATGCTTTTAAACTCATGTGTCTCGCCGGCAATGGCTTCGAGAAGATTCTCTTTGGTAGAATTGATCCCGCCCATAACCTTCAGGTGACTGTGGGCATGAACCGTCTCTGCTTCCGAAGCTGCCCGGAAAAGTTTCGCTGCCTGTGCAAAACCGTCGGCATCAGCCTGCTTGGCAAACGCCAGATACTTTCTGTTTGCCTGTGATTCTCCGGCAAACGCCTCTTGCAAATTAGCCATCGTTTTCGAATCCTGTGCCATTTTTTCCTCCTTGAGTGGTAGTAATGAAGCCGGTCAGAGCCTCGTCAGATCCTTGTGTTTTTCATTATGGGGATTTACGTGGATCATTACATCCCCGACATTGGGAAATTTCCCAAAGATAGTTTTTTTCACCCTTGTGCCAATCTCGTGAGATTTTTTCACCGTCATCTCGGGATCCATATCCAGCTTCAGGTCGACGATCACATACTGGCCGGAACGTCGTGCCCTGATTTCATGGACATGCTCTACCCCATCGACCGCTTCGGCCAGAAGGCGGATTCCGGATATGAGGGACTCAGCAGGCCTCCCGTCCATCAGGTCATGGGCCGCAGAACGGAAAGTCTGATAGCCGATGTGAAAGATAAAAAAAGACGTCAGTCCAGCAGCAATCGGGTCCAGAATTCCAATCCCGAAAAAAGCTCCCGTTACGCCCACCAGGGTAGCAATGGATGTCACGGCATCCTTGCGGTGGTCCTTTGCAATCGCCAGGAGAGCGGGACTCTCCAGACGGGTACCCACGCGAACGGAGTATCGATAGAGAGTTTCTTTCACGACGATGGTGACAGCGGCCGCCAGCACCGCGATCATCTCCGGAGAAGGGTATGTCCCTCTCACAATAGTCAAGCAGGAACGGCCGAATATCCATACTCCGGTCAGGAATATCACCAGGGCAATCACAATTGCCGCGATGCTTTCGGCTTTGCCATGACCATAGGGATGTGTTCCATCAAAGGGCCGCTTGCCGATCCGAAGGGCAATCAGGACGGATGCAATGGCAATAAAGTCGCAGGCGCTCTCAACGCCATCGGCAAAAACCGCCTCGGAATCTCCGAAATGGCCGCTCGCCAGTTTCATGATCATCAAGACTGCATTGAGCCAGAAGCCGATCCAGATGACCCGTTCGGCATCGGCAAACCGCTCCTCTCTGTTCATCCGGATCCTCCGCCAAGCTATCAGCGTTCTATTCTACCAGAAATAGTTACAAATGCTTTATTTCGCGTCAGCCATTTCGTTCGATAGCCGTCTCAGGAGTCTGCTATTGGCTTGCCTTCAGATCTTTCAAACGCACACTCACCGATCTTCTTCCGTTCCAGTCGTTGACGTCAAGTGAAAACAGGATGTCCAAGGTATTGTGAACAGGGATTCTGTCGGCCATGCCAAATCCAATGGCATCAAAGGAATACCCGTCAGCGAGAAAGCGGACCTTCAGATGTCGTTCCTTCAGAATGGTTGCTTGTATCAGCTTCACGCCATACATGACGAAAACCGGACGTGGATTCCCCATGCCAAAAGGCTCCAGGACAGAAATGAGCTCAACCGTCTGAAGAGAAATCTCCTCAGGAATTAGTTCGGCGTCGACCCGAAGCACAGGGAGAAGATCTTCCGCGGAGAGCAGCCCTGCGGCTAACCGATCAAATTCTTCAGCAAAATCGGCAAAAGTTTTTTCGTCAAGTGACAACCCTGCGGCATATTTATGCCCACCGAATTGAAGCAGCGTAGCGGAACAAGCCTGGAGGGCATCATAAAGATGAAACCCCGGGATACTTCTTCCGGAGCCTTTGCCGATTCCATTCTGGATGGCAATCAAAATGGTTGGTCGATGAAAGAGCTCCACAAGCCGGGATGCCACGATTCCGATTACCCCCGAGTGCCAGGAGTCCGATGCCAGAACAATGCTTTTGCGATCCCGGAAGGACGGATCAGTGGCGAGTCGCTGCAGGGCATCGTCGAGGATCGCCTTTTCCAGTTGCTGACGCTCCTCATTGCTGGCATTCAATTCCGCGGACACCTCGGCCGCCCTCTGCGGATCAGCAGTTAACAGCAGCTCGACGCCGAGAGCGGCGTCATCGAGTCTGCCCGCGGCATTGATACGGGGAGCCAGGCGAAAACCGACCGCTCCGCAATCAACCGGGCCTGAGACGCCGGCAACCGCCTTCAAGGCACACACGCCGGTCCGGGAAGAGCCTGACAGCTCCTTAAGTCCATGGCTGACAAGTATCCGATTTTCATCGACCAGGGGCACAATATCGGCGATCGTTCCAAGGGCGACCAGGTCAAGATATTCTCGAAGATTCGGCTCCTTGCGTGACGCAAAATATCCATCTTCTCGAAGACGTTTCCGCAGGGCAAGTATCAGATTAAATACGACACCGACACCGGCAAGCGACTTGAAAGGGAACCCGCAATCGCTGCGGAGGGGATTTATCACGGCACAGGCGTCAGGTAGTTGTGGAAGCGGCGTGTGGTGATCAGTGATGATCAGATCGATTCCGAGAGAAGAACAGATATCAGCTTCGGCAAAGGACGTTATACCACAATCAGCGGAAATCAGGATCCGTGCGCCTTTTTCGGCAGCTTCTTTGATACCGCTACCATGTAAGCCATAGCCCTCTTCAATCCGGTGGGGAATATAATAAAAACAATCCCCGCCCAGTTCCGAGAGAAAACCGACCAGCGACACTACCGACGTGACGCCATCCACATCATAGTCCCCATAAACACAGATTTTCTCCCCGGCCAGCAGCGCACTCCGGATACGCTCCACTGCCTTGTCCATGTCCTTGAGGAGAAAGGGGTCGTGGATTTCCGCCAGGGACGAAGAGAGGAAACGGCTGGCTGCATCGGCTGTCTCAATCCCTCTGCTGACAAGCAGTCGGCAAAGAAGGAGCGGAAGTGACGAAGCCGCAGAAAGGCATTTCACCTGAGTGTCGTCAGGTAACGCGATCTTCCAGCGTCTTTCCCGAACCGGATGCATGGATTCTCCCGAAAAAAAAGCCCCCGTTGTTCGGGGGCGCAGGTTGGATGTTTTCAGAGACAGATCATGCTTTGGCGCGTAGTGCCCGGTTCTCCCAGAGTAAAACAAGCGGACTGGCCACAAAAACTGAGGAATAGGTTCCCACCACAATTCCCACCACCAGGGCAAAGGAAAAATCGTGGATCACTTCACCACCCAGTAGAAAGAGGGATAGTGCGGCAAACAGCGTGGTGAGTCCTGTTATAATGGTTCTCGAAAGAGTTTCATTGATGCTGAAATTGAAGACTGTCTCCAGGGAGTCCTTCATATTCTTGTGCATGTTCTCCCTGATCCGGTCAAAAACCACGACCGTATCGGTCAGGGAGTAGCCGGCAATGGTAAGAACCGCGGTTATCAGAAGGAGATTGATCTCCTTATCGAGAATATAGAAGATGGCCAGGATGGCCAACACATCGTGAAACGTTGCCAGTGCCGCCGCAATCCCGAATTTCATATCGAATCGCCAGGCAATGTACAGAATAATACCGATCATGGCAACGACAATGGCAACCAAGGTATCCTTGCGAAGTTTGTCCCCGATGGAAGGCCCGATTTCCGTCGAACTCTCCACAATATAAGGGTTGGCGGAGAATTCCTTCTTGAAAACGTTTTCTACCGCTGCAGCAACATTTCCCGTTGCCAGGTTAGTCTTGCCGACCTTGATCAGAAGCTTGTTCCCATCCGTGATTTCCTGGAGGCTCACTTCCAGGCCATTTTTGGCCAGAGCTTTGCGAGCATCCTGCAGGGCAATGGGCTTTTCGAACATCAACTGAAGTGAGGTTCCCCCGGTAAAATCGATTCCCATGTTTGTTGCCCCACGGGCAATCTGGACTATTGCGACAATGCCGATGATGGCAATTATCGACGAGATGGTAAAGGTAATTTTCCTCTTGCCAATAAAATCGAATTTCGTTTTACCGATGATTTGCATAAATTCCCCCTAACCATCCTATATACTTATTTTAGTCACCCGGCGACGGCCGAGGAAATATTCGAACACCACTTTCGTGCCGACAAGGGATGTAAACAGGTTGATGATTACCCCGAGACTCAGGGAAACCGCAAACCCCTTGACCGGCCCGGTACCAAACTGAAAAAGCACCGCAGCGGTAATGAGAGTGGTCACGTGGGAATCCATGATCGTCAGGAAGGCCTTGTCATAGCCAGCCTCGACAGCTGCCAGCGGCGTCTTGCCGAGGCGAAGCTCTTCTCGTATTCGCTCGAAAATAAGCACGTTTGCATCAACCGCCATCCCGATCAGAAGCACGATTGCGGCAATGCCCGGCAGGGTCAGAGTCGCACCGAAGACCGCCAAAGCACCCATCAGGAATACAATATTGAGCACCATGCCGACGTTTGCAATCATTCCGGACAACTTATAGTAAAATGCCATGAAACAGATCACCAGCAAAACTCCGACCAGTCCGGCCATCAGCCCTTTGCGGATGGAATCCTGACCAAGGGACGGACCAACGGTAACGTTCTGGAGAATCTTTACCGGAGCAGGCAAGGCGCCGGCCCGCAGAACGATGGCAAGGTCACTGGCTTCCTTCTCGGTAAATGACCCGCTGATCTGAGCATTACCGCCGGATATGCGTTCACGGATAACCGGTGCGGAATAAATGTTATTGTCCAGCACGATGGCAAAGCGCTTACCGACATTGGCCGCGGTCACCTGATCGAAAAGCTTGGCGCCAACGGAATTGAAACTGATTGCAACATACGGTTGATTGAACTGAGAATCAATCTGCACCTGGGCATTGGTAAGCAGATCACCGGTAATCAGAGTCTTCTTTTTCAGGATATAGGGCACTTCCGTCACGGCCTTGGTATCCGGATCAATCCTTTTCTCGGTGAGCATCTCATCCTCATCGGAGAGAGTGCCCTGGGTAGCTGTTGCCGGATTCACCTCTTCATTGACCAGCTTGAACTCCAGTCGAGCAGTCTTGCCGATCAGTTCAATGGCCCTCTTCGGATCCTTCACCCCCGGAAGCTGGATAACGATATTTCTGATCCCTTCCCGCTGAATTACCGGCTCCGTCACGCCGAACTGGTCAATCCTGTTGCGAATGGTCTCAAGAGCCTGCTGAACAGACTTGTCTTTTACGTCCGTTATCTCCGCGTCGGGCATTTTCATCTGAAGGTTGAGAAAACCTCCTTCATCAAAGGGAGCAAGAAGCTGGAGACGGGGATACTTTTCCTTGAGGAGGCTTTCCGCTGAAGAAACCGTTCCCTTGTCATAGAGGACAATGGCAACCCGATCTCCTCCGAGACGTGAAACCTTTTTGAAACGCAAATTCTTCCCGTTCAGGGTGTCTTCCACGTCAGTGGCTATAATATCGAGTTGTCCTTCGACCGCCTTCTGGGTTTCCACCTCCATGACCAGATGGATTCCTCCCTGAAGGTCAAGACCAAGGCTCAGCTTATCCTTCGGCAAAAAGGGCCCACCCCACCAGGATGGCAGATTTGCAAACAAAGTGGGTGTCAGATACAGAAGTGAACAAAAGAGAAAAAATACAATGAGACTGATGCGCCAGGTAAGTCCCTTGGACATGGCAGCGCTCCTTTCAGGAATATATCTCGAGATTAAATGGTTTCTATCCGTAAACCCCGGATGAGAAGCTTGCCTAAGTACAACAATAAACAGTCGATTTGAATCAAGACTATTTCGTAACGGTTGCGATGTACCCTTTGTTGATCCTGATATTTACCCCGGTTGCTATCTCGATAACAACCACACCGTCATCGATGCCGGTCACCTTGCCGTGAATACCGCCGGCGGTAACGATCTGATCACCTTTTTTAAGCGTCTCCAAAAGGGCTTTATGTTCTTTTGCCTTTTTCTGCTGGGGACGAATAAGGAGGAAATAAAAGATCGCAAACATGAAGATGAGCGGAATAAAACTCATAAAAGAACTGGAGCCAGACGCTCCACCAGCGGGAGTACCCAATGCGTATGCCAAAGTCAACATGTGAAACCTCCTGAATAATTTTTGATCGCGCCCATGGGCACTAACCTTCTGCGCCTGACGGCGCATCGTCTCTGCGGGTTAAGCGGTACCTTGTCGCTTGTGATAAAACTCCCGACGGAATGAGGCGAAGCTTCCCTGTGCGATTGCTTCACGTGCCTGTTCCATCAGGGTGAGATAATAGTGGAGATTATGGTACGTATTGAACCGCGAAGCAAGAATCTCCCCTGACCGGTAGAGGTGACGCAAATACGCCCGTGAATAATTCCGGCAGACATAACAGTCACAGTCCGGGTCTACCGGTGAACGATCTTCCGCATAACGGGCATTTTTTATATTCAGACTGCCGGTCGAAGTGAACAGCGTGCCATTGCGGGCATTTCTTGTGGGCATGACGCAGTCAAACATATCATAACCACGAAAGATCCCCTCTATTAAATCTTCGGGAGTGCCGATACCCATGACATAGCGGGGATGATCCTCGGGCAGTAGCGGCTCACAGTACTCCATGACCGAGTACATCACCTCTTTTTCCTCACCCACGGAAAGACCACCGAGGGCATAGCCATCAAAACCGATTTCGCGAAGTTCCTGGACACTTTGTTTCCGCAAGTCCTGAAACTTCCCCCCCTGCACGATGCCGAAAAGTGCCTGGTCATCGCGACGTTTGGCTTCCTTGCAGCGCCGGGCCCAGCGGGTGGTCATCTCCAGGGATTTTTTCACGTAGGAAAAATCGGAAGTGCTGGGGGGACACTCATCAAAACACATGATAATATCCGCACCAAGCGCTTCCTGGATTCCGATGGATACTTCAGGAGAGATACAATGATAGGAGCCGTCCAGATGTGACTGGAAGGTAACCCCCTCTTCCTTGATTTTACAAAGCTCGCCAAGACTGAAGACCTGGAATCCGCCACTATCGGTCAGAATCGGTCCCGACCAGTGCATAAATTCGTGCAAGCCGCCCAATCTGCCGATCAGTTCATGTCCTGGTCTGATATAAAGATGGTAGGTATTGGCCAGAATGATCCGGGTCTTGATCTCCCGCAACTCTTCGGGGGTCATGGACTTGACCGTTGCCTGGGTTCCCACCGGCATGAATATCGGTGTTGCAATAGTTCCGTGAGGCGTCGAAATCGCGCCGAGGCGCGCAGCGCATGACGGATCCTTTGCTATGAGAGTGAAGGTGAATGATTGCACTATTTCCCTTTTATCAGCGTAAATTCCGAGTCCTTTAACGGATAAACATGGCATCTCCGTAACTGAAAAAACGAAACTTTCTCCGGATGGCTTCAGCGTAGGCATGGAAAAGAAAGTCTTTCCCGGCAAACGACGAGACCAGCAGGAGTAGAGTCGAGCACGGCAGATGAAAGTTGGTGATCATGGCGTCAATAACCTTGAAGCGATAATCGGAATGAATAAAAATATCCGCCTCGCCATCACCCACGCGAACAGTACCATCGCAGTCAGCCGCATGTTCGAGCGCGCGCGTGGTCGTTGTTCCGAGGGCAATCACCCTTCCCCGGCCAGCCTTGCAGGCAGCAATTGCCGCAGCAGTCTCACGGGGAATGGTATAGAACTCCCGGTGCATCCGGTGTTCGCTCACCTCTTCGACCCTGACAGGGAGGAAGGTCCCGAGACCCACATGGAGGGTAAGGTGCGCGATATCGGCCCCGCGTGCCTGAACCTCCCGCAGAAGCGGTTCGGTAAAATGCAGACCTGCCGTGGGAGCGGCAACCGCTCCGCTGTTCCGGGCAAAAACCGTTTGGTAGCGGGACTCGTCTTCCGGATCGGCAGTCCGCCGGATATAGGGAGGAAGAGGCATCCTGCCCTGTTCATGGAGCCAGCGGTCGAAACCTTCCTGCGGGGAAAAAGAGACCAGCCAGGTCTCGTCAGTACCCCTCTCAAGAATTTCAGCAGTCATATCCGCCGGGAACCTGACAAAAGTACCGGGTCGTGGCTTCTTCGACGCCTTGAGAAGACAGGACCAGATTTCTTCCGGACCGGTCATCCTCCGGACCAGAAAGACTTCAATGCGGCCACCGCTGTCCTTTACTCCGAAAAGACGCGCAGGAATCACCCTGGTATCGTTTACAACCAGGAGATCTCCAGGACAAAAAAGCTCGGCGATCCCGGAAAACCGGGTTTCATCAAGTGACCCGCTTTTCCGGTCAAGAATCATGAGACGGGACTCGTCCCGACGATCCATCGGCGTCTGGGCAATCAACTCCTGAGGGAGATCATAATCAAAATCACGAAAAAACATAAAATCTACTCAGTGTAGTAACTGACGACCCGTGTGCCGGGATAATAGTAGGAAAGTATTTCCCGGTAGTTGAAACCATTTTCGGCACGCTGTTTGGCACCCCACTGGCAAAGTCCGACTCCATGCCCGTACCCGACACCGACGAAGACATACTCATTACCGACCGACTTCATCTCAAAATCCGTGCTTCGGATACTACTGTAGCCGATGGCCTTGCGGAAGGCAACAGCGGGAATGGTAACAGTACCGCTGGCGGAAACGAGTTCAAGCAATTCAATGCGGCCACTCGGATACCGCGACTTTGCCGTAATCCGGTGAAGATCGACCAGGTGATAGCCGGCGGCACGAAGTAGACCTTCAATTTTTTTCGGCGTCAGGGTCTGTTGCCAGAGTACCGATGGGGTTTTCTCGCAATAGGTACATTCGACCCCGCGCAAGTAGGGCAGCCTGACGGTCCAGACATTTTCAGAGGCCTCGGTGTGACCACCGCAGCTGGAATGAAAAAAAGCCTGAATGATTTTTTCATTATACGTGACAACCTCGCCCCGGGTCTCTTCTACGGCACGGACCGCCCGGCTGTCTTCGATATCAGATCCTCCGTAGACCTGATCGAGGACAGTGGACTCCATGTGATAGAGAAGTTTTTTTCTCGCCTGCTTCTGAAAGAGGGCAAAGGTGCGTGCAACAACCGCCTGCGCCTTTACTGCCTCCATCGGCCATTGGGACGAAATTTCGCAATTAATGAGGCCGACCAGGTACTCCTCCAGCAGTATTTCGTCAACAACCAGAAGTCCCTTGCCGGAAGGATAGATCTCCAACAGACCGCGATATCCCCGGCCGTTAATCTGGACGAAACCGGGAGACGTGATCGTAAGCGATCTGAGATGCATGCCTCCCGCGGAAATGCCGTTGTCCACTTTTGTTACTGTCAGGGGAAATGATAGGGCAAGGCTGGTCCCGAAAGAATCCGTAGCCTTCAGACCAACCCCGTCGATACGTACTGTTTCAACGCCCTTATGTAGTGCGATCCTGACCGTCTCGGTGTCGCCGCTTGCCGCACAGAGCACCGTCGGCAGGAGGAGGACAAAGATAATGAGTTCCAGGATAATTTTCAGCATACGCATAGGCGCTTTGCAACCTTTCGATAAAAACAAAAAAATGAAATGAAGTCAACGATTATGTAACTAGTTTCCATCCGGAAACTCCGGATGTGAAACTAGCGGTTTCCAATTCACCACCGCTTGAACGACAGTCCTGAAAACCGTTTCTTTTCGCAACCTGTTTGGAGGGGTATCATAGGGAGAGGCACGAACCTTGTCAAGCTTTCAGATTCAGTCGTCAAGGAGCCGGCAAAGCGTTTGCCCGATCAGAAAAATCGTGATATTTTGTTTCAGTATTAATTACCTCTTTTTGTGCAAAAGCATTTCAGGAGCCCCTCGTGACCATGCTGCTCCGGATAACCGGACTTTCAACTCACTTCAGCCTTCCCCAGGGAACGCTGAAAGTGGTAGACAATCTTGATCTATTCGTCGAGGAAGGGGAGACCCTTGCGATAGTCGGCGAATCTGGCTGCGGCAAAAGCATGACCGCACTGTCTATCATGGGACTTGTCCCTGCTCCGGGCAGCATAGTTTCCGGTGAAATTCTCTTTGAAGGGCGGGATTTGCGGACCTTATCCGACACGGAAATGCAGCAACTACGGGGAAACAGGATATCCATCATTTTCCAGGAACCGATGACATCATTGAATCCGGTTTTTCGTATCGGTGATCAAATCGCGGAAGGACTGCTGCTCCACCGAAAGCTGCCGAAGCGCGTTGCGAAAGAGACAGCCCTCGAAATGCTCAACAAGGTAGGCATTCCATCTCCGGCATCGCGGTACAACGACTATCCCCACCAATTGAGCGGCGGCATGCGTCAGCGAGTCATGATAGCCATGGCGCTTTCCTGCGAGCCGCGTCTTCTGATTGCCGATGAGCCAACAACAGCACTCGATGTAACCATTCAGGCCCAGATACTCGAACTCATTGACGACCTGAAACGTGAATATGGCATGGGGCTGATCCTGATCACCCATGATCTGGGAGTCGTTGCGGAGCGGGCCCATCGAACCGCAATCATGTACGCCGGCAAAATCGTTGAAACCGGTCCGACTGAGCAGGTTCTCAACCAGCCACTGCACCCCTATACCGACGGCCTCCTTTCCTCCCTGCCCCAGCGAGCGAAACCGGGAAGCCCTCTCGCGACAATTCCCGGGCAGGTACCTTCTCTACTTATGGAACTTCCCGGATGCGGCTTCTGCGAACGCTGCCCGCACCGGGACTGGAAATGCTCAACCGAACCACCCCCTCTCAGGGAACGGGGTGCAGGTCATTTCGTTCGATGCTGGAAACACGCATGAAACAGTCACTGCTTGAAGCAAAAAATATTCACAAATCCTTTTCCGTGAAGCCAGGACCTTTTGCCAGAACTCTCTCCCTGAAAGCCGTTAACGGGGTATCCTTCCGTCTCGAAGAAGGAGAAACCCTGGGACTCGCCGGTGAGTCCGGAAGCGGCAAATCAACACTGGGCAAACTGCTGCTGAAGCTGCTTACGCCGGACGAGGGAGAAATCATTTTCCGGGGCAAAAGTCAGGACAGTTTCACGGCCAGGGAGCTGCTTTCTTTCAGAAAAGAAACCCAGATGATTTTTCAGGATCCCTACTCCTCCCTCAACCCTCGGATGCGGATCGGCGATATAATCGGGGAACCGATAAAAATTCATAAAAGTTTCGTCTCTGCCGGGTATCACGAGCAGATAGTCGCCCTCATGAAACGGGTTGGACTTAACGAGGAATATTTTTCTCGCTACCCTCATGAATTTTCCGGGGGACAAAGACAGCGAATCGGTATCGCCAGAGCCTTGGCCGTTTCTCCCCGCCTCATCATTGCGGACGAACCGGTCTCTGCCCTCGATGTCTCCATTCAAGCCCAGATCATCAATCTTCTCCAGGAACTGAAGGTGGAATTCAACCTCTCGTTCATCATTATCGCACACGATCTTTCTGTTCTTCATCACATGAGCGACCGCATTGCGATCATGTACCTTGGTGCCATCGTGGAAATGGGTACCACGGAACAAGTTTTCTCTCACTATCTGCATCCCTATACCGAAGCCCTGCTTTCTGCTGTTCCGCACCTGGAAAAACAGGACCGCAGAAAAAAGATTGTTCTGAAAGGTGACATTCCCTCTCCCCTTGACCCGCCGTCCGGCTGCCCCTTTCATCCTCGATGCCCTTATGCCCGCCTTGAAGTCTGCGCCGTGACCCCTCCGCCACTCGAGGAAAAAAGGTCGGGCCATTTGGCTGCCTGCCACTTCTGTTTGAACCTTGGTGACTGATGGGAACATCCTTTTTATGAACGTTCATTCCCTCTGTCAGGTGCTTTTTCCACCATTGATTCCCGCATAACACAATGAGAAACTTGCTTCCAGGCAAGCAGCAGAAATCCATTCCGCAGGAATTTCCCTGCCTTGTGACACCCCACCCTGCAGCAGGCTATTACGTTGTAAGTTATTGATATCCATCAATTGCAGCGTAACATAAGCACAAGATTCACCATGGAGAATTATTTTACCAAACTAGCATTGTTCAGTTGACAAAAAATCAAACCGGGAATATAGATATATGCGAATTTGTCTGTCCGAACGGAGTTACGTATGAAATTCAACAAGAACAAAGATTTTATCAGCGAAGCAGAAATCTGCAAAGTGCTCGGTCATCCGATTCGTTTGAAAATAGTTGCCGGACTTTGCTCCCAGGAGTGCAACGTAAAACATATCTGGGAATGCCTTGGCCTTCCCCAGGCAACGGTTTCCCAGCATCTCGCCCTTCTCAAGAACAAGGGGATCATCGAAGGAAAACGAGAAGGCGTCGAAGTTCATTACAGTGTCATCCATCCCCTGGCCAGACAGATCATTCTGCTCTTTACAAAATAATCGAGAACCGACACAAACATGATCGTTCAGCACTGAACAGAACTTTCCCCCAACCGTCGCCCCAATCTCATGGCAGGACTGATACTGCTTCAATGATCAATTCGTTGCAGTACCGGAACCTTGCCAAGAATCTTTCGTCTACTCTCCGCATCGTGCCCGAGGTCCATTGGGTCCATCAGGAAACCGACAATTTCGATAAAATCAAACCCATCCGCCATGACACGTGCGAGATCTTCGTCATTTGCCGGTTGTTGTTCCGGGACGTAGACCAGAATGTCCTTCCTGTCCACAAGATACAGTGCAATATATACGTGCGGTGTCCCGTTCTCTTGCAGGGAAAACACAAACGCGTCACAAGTTTCAGTGGTATTGTCTCCCATGGCAACACGCGCCCGGTTAAGTGACTTGTATATTTCCAGCACGTCTTCCGGGTGCAGGTAATCAACACATTTTTTCGACGTATCAATGGTGAAGGTTGCCTGTTCAGATGAAGACTTCCGGTCTTTTCTGTCATATGTGTGTTGTGATCTGAAATCATGTGAGTCTTCCGATTGCAGAAAAGCGAAAGGATCCGTTTCATCAACCTCTGCGGAAGAAGCCTCTTCACCAGGAGAAAAATCGACAGGACTGTCTGCAAACACAACGTTTTGCCTGGCAAAAGGTTGTGTAACGGGCGGTAGTGATTCTTTTTTTACCCTCGCGGGTGCTTCAGTCGGTTGGGCAATTTCTTGGGGGGGGGGCCACTGGCCCCGAATTTTTTCCAGGAAGCGTGGCCGGTTCTCGCGCTGAAAGTCTTTCCAACGCCTCTTTTTCAGCGGCTATTTTATGAACACCGGCAGTTGCGGCAGATACTTTATCGGCAACACTTTTCTCGCAAGCTGCCTTTTCCACGGCAAGTTGCTCAACCTCAGCCCTGATGGCAGCCAACTCCTCTTTTGCCGCCTTCTCCATCTCAACTTTTTCCGCCACCAGCCTTTCCGACTCTAACTGCAAAGCTTCCTTTTCACGAGCAAGAGCCCTCTCAGAGGCAATTTTTTCCGCGGCAAGACTGGCAACTTTTGCTCGCAGCAACACCAACTCGCCTCCTGTGGCATTTTCAAAGGCATTTCGTTCCACAACAAGCGTTTCCGCTTCCTGTTGCAAAGCGGCCAGCCTTTGTTCGAGATCCGAATCGACACTACGCTCACCGTCTGAAACGTTTTCACCGTTTAGCGCCACAAGAAGTGATCGAGCAAGATTCCGCGCCGCGCTGGTCTTCTCTACGAGCTCCTTCTCGGACGCAAGCAGGTCATCGGTAAAGTGCAGCACCCGCCCCTTCAAAGCAAATAGCTGCTCGGCAGATTCCCGCAGCAAGGTCTCCTTCTGCTCTTCCAGGGCCGCGATCTCAGCGCTAATGGCCGTTATCTTTTCCTGGGCGGCAGAAGCATGTATTTTCACTTCATCCCGCAACGTTGTGACCTTGAGCTGAGCCGTGGCAATTTCATCGGCAGCGGCAGCCTCGGCATCAGCCAGTTGTCTGGTTAGCTGTTCATCCTGCTCCATGAGTGAAGCAAGCTGCTGTTTCGCATTCTCTTTACTGGATATCCTTTCCGCTGAAAGTATCTCGATTCGGTCTTTCAGGTCGCAGATCTTACGTTCGCTGCCCGCTTGGGCAACGTCTCTTTCCACCCTCAAGCGGGAAAGTTGTTCTTCCAGCGCGGCAACCTCTGTCGCGACAGTGGCTTCGGTTTCTTTTTTCCCGGCCTGGAATTCTTCCTCTTGCAGCTGCAGGGCCGCCACCACCTTGTCGGCCGCTTCACGGGCGACCGCAATCTCTTCCTGCAACAGGGCAATCCGATCCCGTACACCCTGCTGCTCCTGATCGGCATTTCGTTGCACCTGGGTCTTTTCTTTTGCCAGGTGCGCAGCCGCCTTCTTCAATTCAGCAACAGTGGCAGCATGACCTTCTTCTGCTGCCTTTTTCTCATCCTCGAGACGCGCTATCTCCGTCTGGATCTCCAGGATTTCGGCGCTCCGGGTCTGATCTGCTTCTGTTTTTATCTGGAGCAATCGTTTGCTCTCACCCGTCAGTACGGCAAGCTCTGCCTCCCCAGCTTCGTGACTGGTGGTTATGTCCGCTTCGAGTTGCGCTATTTCACTTCGGAGCGTCTGAAGATTAAGTTCCAAAGCCCCTGTCAACTGCTCCTTCTCCAGGGCTCTTTTGTTCCTCTCTGACTTCAGGGCTGCTGCTTCCTCTTTACCCTTCAACTCTAACGATGAAATCTCCTCTTCCAGGGTGGCAATTTCCTGTCGAAGTTCGGATACCTCAGCCCGAAGCCTGCTCTCCGTGGCAGTTGTATCCGCTTTCCGACGTTCGATTTCTTTCTGAAGAGATTCCAGTTCCCCACCCTGATCAGCAGAAAGAGAGATTCCTTCCAACTCTGTTTTGAGTACTGCAATTTCGCGCGCCCGGTCCTTTTCAGTGGAGGTCTTTGCAACAGAGAGCTGTTCCAGTTCCCGTTGAAGAGCAGCCAGCTCTTCAGCGGCACTCGTGTCCTGTGCCGTTTTCTCGTTCAGCAATGATTCTATTTCCGCCTTTGCTGCGGCAATCTTCAGAGATGAAGCATCATTGTCGGCCTTATTGTCCTGTGTCAGTTTTTCAATTTCCGTTGCAAGAGCAGAGATCGTTTCCGCCGCGGAATGGTGCTGAGCGTCAATCTGCCCGGAAAGGCGCTGAGACTCTTTTTGAAGCTGTGCAATTTCCTTTTCGGCCTGCGCTTCAGCAGATGTTTTCTGTCGGCCAAGCTCTTCAATCCCAGTCTTTAATAACGCTATTTCAGCATTTTTTGCCTGCTCGAACGCTTTTATCTCCTTTTCGAACCTGTCATTATCAGCGCGGAGTGAAGCCAGGGTCCGAGCAGCAACCTTCTCGGCCGCCGCCTTTTCCGTTCCCAGACGGGTCTTGCGCTCCTTTTCAGCAATCAGGTCATCACGCTGAACCGGTGAAACATTTACTTGCGGGACCTCCAATTTTGCTTCCAAACCGGAAGGCGTCCCGGTGAGTTCCTTTTCAATAGCCTGCTGCGCCCGGGAAGATTTATCAGGAGGCCCTTTCCTTTGCGATGCTTTTTTGCCTGCCGTTGCCGAGCGAACAACCCTGAGATCATTGAGAATCACCTCTTTGAGCGCTTTGCTGTAATTCAGGTTTATGCCCTGCATCTCGAAACCGAATCCCTTGACGAATGCCTGAGCCTCCTTGAGGACCAGCTCAGTGGATGCCTTGTCAGAAGGCTGTCTTTCGGGAACAAAGACAACAAAATTTCTGCTCTGAATGAGAGAAAGGGCCACATGCACCGAGGTGCTGTCACCGTCATTGGTGACGCAGATAAATGCCTCGCATGATTGCCGCTGTCTACTCCCATGGCTCAGCATGACAGAAGAAGTGGAGCGATACATTGCAACAACATCTTGAATATCTGCTTCAATAAAGTGCAATAAACTGTTCTCAGTAAACATCTGTCACCCCGCGTAGCCAAGCTGCTCTATGGTGTATCCAGGCTGATTCGGAATCCGGCCTCGGAAAATGTACGGAGAGTATGAGTGCACAAGTAGTAAGAAGTATAGAGACTTGGACCCCGCTGTCAAAAAGCGCATACCCATGAAAGGAAAAAAAACATCCTACATAGTTTTCATCCGGAGTTTTCGGATGGAAACTACATAAAAAAAAGCCGGGGCGAAATATCGTTTCAGATAATTCGGCAACCCGGCAGTCTACATGAGACCCTGGAGGCTTTCCGCCCCACCCTCGCGAATGGTTTAGTATTGTCGTGTATCTCGAGAATATTCAGTTGTACATCGTTTTCTTGCCCATTATCCGAAACGACAGGGCAAAGTCAACAGATTTCTGTTGCACCGTTAACACACGGTATCAATGAGCTTCCCGGTTTAATTTCTCAGGATACTATGCTAGTATATGTCGCACCTTGCTTTTCCGACCGAATATCCGAACGGAAACAAATCAGTCAACATTTCGCAGTGGGAGGATATACCATGCAAAACGTCGTACGCTCTAACAAATCGATGTCCGAAGAAGAACTTGCCAAACTGAAGGAAATTGACTGGGAATCATATTATCGTGAGTCAGCGTCCGCTGAAGTGAA
>Ga0351902_1011_pt1 | contig 63208 bp, 62 predicted proteins | sample BONcelHT113001D5_FD_205828 | JGI IMG/M metagenome (GOLD analysis project Ga0351902, IMG submission 205828) | Enriched cells from coal bed in the Powder River Basin, Montana, United States - BONCAT cells T11 rep1 HSBNCT.T11.300.1.D5 ...
AGTTGTCGCGGGAGGGCCGCACTATCGAGAGGATTTCCGCCAATTTTGCCGGTGATCCGACTCTTCGCTTTCCCCGCGTGTACTGGGAAAGAACCTCCTCCGGTGTTCTTACCCTCGAGTTCATCCATGGTATAAAGGTTTCCGACCTGGCGGCCCTGGACCAAGCGGGTCTCGACAAAAAACTCATCGCCCGAAGGGGTGCGGAAGCTTTTATTCGCCAAGTGCTGGAGCACGGTTTTTTTCATGGCGACCCCCATCCGGGAAACGTCTTCATCCTTCCGGAAAATGTAGTCTGCCTGCTGGATTACGGTATGATGGGCAGACTCGATTCATCGTCCCGGGAGTTTTTCACCGATTTTCTGTTCTCGCTGATCAGCAGGAACCCGGACCGTATCATCTCCCTTCTGCTATATTCCGGTGATTTAACCGATACCCTTGACAGTCGGGCCTTGCGGCGGGATCTTTCCGACTTTATCAACGATTTCTGTGAGCTGCCCTTTGCCGAAATGTCGGTGGGGAGGGTTCTTGGCGACCTGATAGAGCTTATTGCGGCGTACCGGATTTACTTCCGGCCGGATTTCATGATGCTGTCCAAGGCATTGGTGACGGTCGAGGGGATGGGGCGGATGCTCGATCCGGACTTCGACATGGTGAAACAGATGCGACCTTTTGTGGAAAAGGCCGCGGCTGACAGGCTTTCAATGAGCACTATCGCTCAGGAGGTTGGCGGTTCACTTCAATCCTACTATAACTTGGCCAGAACCTTTCCTGATGACGTAAAGGAGATCCTGAACCGCCTGAACCGGAACAAAGTCAAGATTGATCTCGAGCATCGGGGGCTTGAGCACTTTATCAGGGAACTCGATAAAACCGGTAACCGACTCTCATCCAGCCTCATCATCGCCTCGCTCGTTGTTGGTTCTTCTCTGATCATGCAGACGGAAAAAGGTCTCCAGTTGCTGGGTTTTCCGGTGTTTGCCTTTCTCGGCTACACGATCGCAGGCCTGATGGGGGTGTGGTTGTTAATCGGAATTTTCCGTTCGGGCAGATTGTAGCGGCATGAGCACTACCAGTACTCATGCCTGAAACTGAAGGTCCATTATTCCTCAAGCTCGAAATGCCCGGCATATTACCTGTGTAACCGACCCTTATTCAACCACTTTGAACCTGACTCCAAGCCCATGGGGGTCTTCCCCGAAGTAGGTCCTGGCGGCCTTTTTCGCTTCTTCAACCGTACTGAACTCACGGTCGCAATTGTTTTCGCGGAACCAGTTTCGGTAGTCGAGACGCGTTAGGGCAGTCTGAAGGTCATCTTCCGTTTTTGTTCCGAACGCTTTGTGAACAGCCGGCTCGTGGATCTCGTTTGCAGAACAGTGAATGGTATATTCCTTGTTGTCGTGTTTGAGGTAGTAGCCTTCAAAAGCTATGCGTGCCATGGTACGGTCTCCTTTTGTCAAAATATCATATTTTTACGGGGTTGCGCGTGGTTCCCTTTCCCCGGTCGGTATCTATGTGCCTTGGCGGGGATAGTGAATTTCATTATCATTATATTCCGGCAAGGTTAATTGTCAAGGTAGTTTGCGGCCCTTTTGGAAAATCGCAGCTGAAAGTCGTTGTACGAGCAAGCAGAGGAATGGTCAGGTCCTTACCCGTGATTATCCCGTCTGAATTGCAGTAAAGAATTCTTTCTCTGAGCAGGGGGCATTGGCTGAGGGTTGCAGCGGACATGCATAATGGTACCATGACAGTATAGTGTTCAATCCCGGGGGATCTGCCATGCGTACGCTGCTTGAGCTGTACCAGACCTTTCGGCATCGCGGTGCAAAGCCGGCGATCATCTTTCGGACCGGGGTGCGCCGCCAGGTGTATTCCTACGAACTCCTGGCCATCCTGGCGCTGAAGATGAACGCCTTGCTGGCCGAACACGGGGTTCGGGAGGGCGATCGCGTCCTGCTCTGGGCGCCGAACAGTCCTTGGTGGGCAATTGCGTTCTGGGGCTGTGTTGCCCGCAAGGCAATCGTTGTCCCGGTCGACTTTCTTTCTGACCTGGAGCGAGCCGAAACGATTGCCGGCTTGACCGAGGTACGACTGGTCATTTCGAGCCGTTACAAAGAGCAGCAGGTCTCGGGCAGACCGAATGTGCTGGCGGAGGAGCTGGAATTCCTGCTTGACGGGGTGGCGCCCCTGGCAGAAGCCCCGGCTGCCGAGCCACAGGACATAGTGCAGATAATCTATACCTCGGGTACCACCGGCAAGCCCAAAGGCGTCATGCTGAGCCATCGCAACCTGATTGCCAATCTGATCCAGGTGAACGAGCGGATCCCCATTATCAGCCACGAATATACCTTTCTCTCGCTCCTCCCCCTTTCCCATATGTTCGAACAGATGGGAGGGTTTCTTACGCCCCTGTTCCATGGTGCGGCAATTGCCTATCTCCGGACCATCAAGCCCTTGGCGATCGAGACAGCTTTTCGAGAGGAGGATATTCGCATCGTGATGTGCGTTCCCCGTCTGCTTCAACTCCTGAAAAGCGGCATCGACCGGGAGTTGGATGTCAGGGGGTTGTCAGGCCTCTTTCTGTTCCTGCACCGGGTCGGAATGCGCGTGCCGTTTGTGGTGAGGAAATTGCTCTTTTTCCCGATTCAGCGGAGGTTCGGTCGGAACTTTGCCCTGTTCGTTTCCGGTGGGGCGTCTTTGCCGCCGAAACTTTTTCGTTTCTGGAGTGCCATGGGGTTCCGGGTGATCGAAGGGTATGGACTGACGGAATGCTCTCCCGTCCTTACCGCCAACAGCATGGAAAAACAGCGGGAAGGATCCGTGGGTACACCGCTTTCCGGGGTGGAAATAGTTGTTGAGGGGGGAGAGGTGCTTGCCAGGGGCGAGAATATCTTTCCGGGGTATTATCATGATGAAGCTGCCACCCGGGAGGCCTTCACCGGTGACGGCTGGTTCCGCACCGGCGATCTCGGCCGGTTTGATCCTGATGGCTCCCTGCGGATTCTGGGGCGCAAGAAGGAACTGATCGTCACAGCCGCGGGTGTGAATGTCTTCCCCGATGAACTTGAAGAGCTGCTGAATTCGCTGCCCGGAGTACGCGAGTCCTGCGTGCTTGGGCTCGAGCTTGGGGCGGGCGAGGAAGTGCATGCCGTGTTCCTGCTCGATGGTAGCGGCAGGCCGCCCGGCGAGATCCTCCAGGAGGCCCATCGCCGTATCGACCCTCTTCAGCGGATCACCGGCTTCTCCATCTGGCCCGAGGCGGAATTTCCCAAAACCACGACCTTGAAAATCAGGAAATTTCTGGTCAAGGACCGGATTGCGCGGAGCGGGCAGGGGGCGGGAGCTGTTTCGGACGATCGGCTGCTTGGCCTGATCGCCCAAGTCACGGAGTGTCCGGTCGGCTCCATTCGCGAGGACTCTACCCTGGTGAACGATCTCGGTCTGACCTCCATCGGGCAGTTGGAGTTACTGAACCATCTTGAGCAGGAGTTCCATCTTGATCTGGAAGATTCATTCATCGACCCGGCAACCACCGTTGCGGATTTGCGGCTGATCATCGTGCGGCGGGAGCGGCCGGAGCCCGGGCGAAGCATGCGGTTTTGGGTAAACTGCCGGCCTCTGCGCCTGATACGACGCGTTGTCGATTTTTTCTTTCACCATCCCCTGGTGAGAGTTTTCGTGGCAATTGATGTTAACGGTCTGGAAAACCTCGCGAATTTGAAGCCGCCGGTCATGTTTGTTGCGAATCACCTCAGCTACCTTGACCAACCGGTGATTTTGTCATCCCTGCCGCCTTGCTGGCGCTATACTACGGCCACAGCGGCCTGGGAGGAGTTTTTCTTCCGGAATTACCGAATCTGGCTGGGTAAGCTCTGGAAACGACTTGCCTATGAGTATGGAACGATTCTTCTCAACCTTTTTCCCCTTTCCCGGTCGAGCGGTTTCCGCGCCTCCCTTGCCTACATGGGCAAACTCGCCGATCACCGCATCAACATCCTCTTGTTTCCGGAGGGAACCAGATCTCGTGACGGGCGTCTTCTCCCGTTCCGGCAGGGCGTCGGGGTAATGGTGCAGGAACTTTCTCTGCCCGTGGTGCCGGTGCGGATTTTCGGCATAGAAAAAATCCTGCCTCCAGGGGCCGTGTGGCCCCGGCGTGGACGGGTGCGGGTCAGTTTCGGCAGCCCGATCGAGTGTGCCAGGGACGCGCCGGCGGAGATCGTTGCAAAGGTCCGTCGGGCAGTGGAAGAGCTGGTGTAGTTTTTTCGCGCGGCTATTCGCTTGAAGTTCATCCAGGGAGATTGTGGTCAAATATCCAGGATAACGGTCGCTGTCCAGCCCTTTTCATCCTGCGTAATACCAAAACGGTACAGCGTTACGGCTTTCACATCCGTGAGCAGGGGGTGGTGGCCCTGGATCATGATCTCTCCCCCTGCTTCGGCCGCCAGTGTCAGGGGTGAGGAAGTGCGATCGATGCGCAGGGAAGTGATACGCAAAAGGAGGCGGCGGCTATCCTTGAAGAAGATGATCTCCTGGAGAAAATCGAACAGCAGCATATCCAGTTCATCGTTTTTCAACTCGATCGAGAGCTGCTCGTTTTCTTTGAGGGATCGAGGGTTCTCTATCATCACGCCGATGGTAGCTTCCGCGGCAGAGAGAAACATCTCCTCCACGGTATCCCCAAACGCTTCGAAGGCTGCGTCGGCGGTTGCCACGTCATCCAGGTAGCGGAACGGCATGATCTCTCCTATCCTCCTAGCCCTTGATGTTGCCGATTGGCACGAGGCGGATGATACGCTTGCTGAGTCCGGCCAGTTCCGTAGCCTCTGCCACTTGATCGATGTTCTTGTATGCGGGGCCTGCCTCTTCCGCGAGGCCGCCCCAGGAAGCTGTTCGAACATAGATGCCGCGCTCTTCCATTTCCCGCTGCAATTTCTGGCCACGGAAGAGTTTTTTTGCCTGATGGCGGCTCATGGCCCGCCCGCTGCCGTGGGCAGTGGTGCAGAAGGTATACTGTGATCCGGCCAGACCGGCGAGGAGATAGGAGCCGGTTTCCATGCTGCCGCCGATGATCACCGGCTGACCGGTTTCCCGGTAACGGTCAGGAAGTCCTTCCATGCCGGGGCCGAAGGACCGCGTGGCCCCCTTGCGGTGGACCAGTATTTCCGTTTTCTTGCCGTGCACCAGATGCTTTTCCAGCTTGGCGGTGTTGTGGGCAACATCGTAGACCATGTTCATCCCCAGGTCTTCGGGGGAGCGGTGGAAGATGGCCGAGAAAACCTCGCGGATGCGGTGGAGGATTACCTGGCGATTGGCAAATGCCATGTTTACCGCGCATTTCATTGCCGCAAAATAGTCCTGGCCTTCGCGGGAGTGAAACGGGGCGCAGGAAAGCTCCCGATCGTTGACCTTGATACCGTACTTCTTTTCCGACACACTGAGGAAAAGTTTAAGATAGTCTGTCGCCACCTGGTGGCCGAAGCCTCTGCTGCCGCAGTGGAACATGATCGCCACCTGGTTCGGACGGGTAAAACCGAAGGCCCGGGCGATTTCCTCATCATGCACGTTCTCCGGTTTTGCTACCTGGATTTCCAGGTAGTGATTGCCGGAACCGAGGGTGCCGATCTGGTCGAAGCCCCTCTCAACGGCTTTTTCACTTACCGTGGAAGTATCCGCTCCGGAGAAGCATCCTCCTTCCTCGGTCATTTCCAGATCCTCCTGCCAGGCATAGCCGTTTCGCAGGCACCAACGGGAGCCCATCTCTGCCACTCGGCGAAAATCGTCCCGGGAAATCTTGACGAACCCGGTGCTGCCGACACCGGACGGGACCCGTCTGAAAAGGGTGTCCACGAGCCGGCGAATTTCCGGTTTGACCTCGTCGAGTGTCAGGTTGGTGAGGACGAGCCGCATTCCGCAGTTGATGTCGAAACCGATGCCGCCAGGTGATATTACCCCGGAGTGCGGGTCCATGGCCGCTACGCCACCAATGGGGAACCCGTATCCCCAGTGACCGTCCGGCATACAGAACGCATAGTCGATAATGCCCGGCAGGCAGGCGACATTGGTAACCTGTTCAAACACTCCCTGGTCCATCTGCTTCAAGAGTATTTCCGTTGCATAAATGCGTGCCGGAACCAGCATGCCTGGTTTGTATGAGACAGGAATTTCCCACAGGAAATCGGAAATCTTTTTTATTGATGGAGGAATACTCATGGTTTTTCCCCCTGTGATATCGCTTGATATTGGGTGTGTTTGCTAGTTTATTTAAGTATACTACAGAACATCCCTTCCGTTTACGGGTAATTCCAATTCCAAATCAAGGCGCTATCTTCGTTGGCTCGTCTTCGGCTCCTCAACGTACTACCTGTACGCCTTCGTCGCCTCAATCCTCGCCGCCTTGATTTCATCCTTGTTTTGAATTTGGAATAACTTTGCGGAACGATGCTGTCGACATCATGTATGTGGGAAATGACAAGACCCGCAGTCTGTCATCAGGCTGCGGGTCTTATGTGCTGAATGGGGAGATGCTGGTGCAGGAAGCCGGGATGGCGGGAATAAAGATGTCAGGCGACAGTGAGTTCCCGTTTTTTCCGGTCGATAAGATCATTGAACGCATCGTCCAGATACGCTGTTTCTTTACGGATTTCTTCGGGCACCCGTGAAGCATAGAGGTTGCGGGCTTCCTGAACGTCATGGGCCATAACCTCGAAGAAGTTGTTGTTCCGGATTCCTTCTTCTACCGCAGCCTGGTTGTACAGGACAATGTCCGAAACGATGAGACGGGCAAGACGCTTTGCTTTTTCATGCATCGGCGATACTCCTGGTTGCTGGGGAGGAGGAGTTTCTTTCCTTTGCTCGGGCTTCCGCACAACCTGGCGCAGCAGAGTAGTAACCTTCTCAATTACTTGCTCATTTTGGGCCTTAGTGGCGGCTGCACTTTCCGCCAGCGACTTGTTGGTGGACTCCATGAAGGATTTCAACGCTGCCCGCAGGTCTTCATGGAGCTGCGTGATCTTCAGGTCTTTTTCTTCCCCGCTTTTGCGGATTTCTTCTTGAAGGGCACTTTCGGTGCTCGCCAGTTTCTGTTCCAGTTCATGGAGGTGGTCTTCTGCTTTACGAATTGATTTCTGTGCGGAGTTCGCCTGCATTCGCATCAGAATCAGAAGGACAACAGTCAGGGCGACAGGAAGGATATAGGGTGCGAAATTCATCACGACGTAATTCTCCTTTCATTTTTATCTAAAACCGGCACCGGGACGGATGGAAAATCACTTCTTTTGACAGCACGTACCACAGTGGGTTGTAGCGGAAAATTCCCGTACCCAGTTTTCGAAAATGGCGACCTTGTGCTCACCATGTTTTTGTAGAGCTTTTTTGACCTCTTCGATTGATTTTTCCTCATCAAGCCGTCCCGGTTTTTTGGAATAGAAGAGATCGGCGAAGCAGATGATTTTCTCTTCCACCGTCACCGGGATCATGTCCCTCTTCGGAAGGGGAAGTTGTTGCTGGACGATATCCTTGATGCCGATTCCTACACCAATATGGCGTTCACATACCAGGGCATGAAACTTCAGCCCTTCTGTTTCCAGAATCTGACGGCCGAGAATTCCGTGACAGATGTACGGTGCGTCCCCGTGGCAGGCGATCCGTGGAGCATGGATCCGGCAGATGCCGATATCATGGAGAAGAGCGGCCTCCTCAACAAAATCAATGTTTATCGTGGGGTCGGACAGGGACCGGGCAATGGAGGCGGCTTTGGCGGCCACCATCGTGCTGTGCTTGAGAACTATTTCGAAAGCTTCCCGGTTTTCGCCGAAATTTCTCTGTAGGATGGAAATGACATTCACGAAGATTTCCTTTTTTAGATACTTCGCGTATTATTATACCGGCAGAAGCGCTGTGTCAATCGCACATTCTTGTGGATTCCTTTCGGGAACCGATCATTTTCCCCGTTTTACAGCTGGTAGTGACAGAATCTGTCGGTTGCTGAAACGATGCGGGGACGATCCCCGCATGACGGTGCCCGGCCAAAAAGCTCATCAAAATATCTGGACAGTAAGAGATGGTTTCTGCTGTATACAGCATTCTTTTTTTTACGAGCGCAAATTGCACGGATTTATCCATGGAAATTAGAGAATCAGACATTCAAGTGGAGTTTTATCGAGGGTCCGGACCTGGAGGTCAGCACCGGAATGTTACCGACTCTGCCGTACGGATTCGCCACCTTCCCACCGGGATCGTTGTGCAGGCCAGTGAGCGGAGGTCGCAGAGCCAGAACAGGGGACTCGCCATGGAGAGGCTTCATAAGGCCCTTGCCCGACGTGAGATGACGGTCAAGAAAAGAACCGCTACGAAGGTCCCCAGACGAGAACGTGAACGAAGGTTGCTTGCCAAGAAAGGGGAGGCAGAGAAAAAAAAGCGGCGATCCATTCCCGACCGTGAATAGTGAAGAGGAGTCCCGTTGCCTCGGTTGAATCAACGTGCCCTGGTCCTCCTTTTTGCCTGACAGGAGCAGACATGCCGGAAACCAGTGAAAAACCTCTTTTCTTGACCTTCCATAGGGATATGTTCTATTGTTGCGGCAGAGCAGATTCCACAGGTGGTGCAAATAGTTTTTTCGGGATACTGTTCTTGTAGTCAAAGGGTGCGGGAAGACGGAAACGAAGGGTGCAAACAGATATATGGGTGATGACACACAAAAAAGGCCTGCCTGGGACGAATATTTTATGGAGATTACCCGGCTCGTTGCCCGCCGGTCCACCTGTCTCCGTCGCCATGTGGGCGCCATCCTGGTAAAGGACAAAAATATTCTTGCCACCGGTTATAACGGTGCGCCATCCGGTATTGCCCACTGTCTTGATGTCGGTTGTCTGCGGGAGAAATTGTCCGTGCTCCCCGGTGAACGTCATGAACTTTGCCGTGGTCTTCATGCTGAACAAAATGCCATTATCCAGGCGGCGAAACATGGAACCAACATCAATGGGGCGACGCTCTACTGTACGACCATGCCCTGCATAATTTGCTCGAAGATGCTGATCAACGCCGGAATTCAGCGCATTGTTTATGAGCAGGGCTACCCTGATACGCTCGCAGAAGAAATGATTGATGAGGCCGGGATTGAGACGATTAAATTTGGTGAGAATGAATCAATAGAGAGGCTCGGGTAATGAAATGTCCCTTCTGTTCTCACCCAGCAAGCAGGGTCGTTGACTCACGCCCGGAGAAAGGCGGAGCCGCAATCAGGCGCCGCAGGGAATGCGAGGTTTGCGGCAAACGGTTTACTTCCCATGAGCGGGTGGAAGAGATTTTACCCATGGTGAAGAAAAAAGACGGCAGACGTGAAGCCTTCGACCGGCTGAAGCTGATTGCAGGTATCAAGAAGGCCTGTGAAAAGCGTCCGGTTTCAGTGGAAGATATCGAAAAGATGGTGGACCGCCTTGAGACCCGCCTTCAGGAGGGCACTGATCGCGAAGTTTCTACCACCACGATTGGTGAATGGGTAATGGCAGAACTTCACGAGATCGATGAAGTCGCTTATGTTCGCTTTGCTTCGGTGTACCGTTCTTTCAAGGATATCAACGAATTCATGTCGGAACTTCAGGACCTTCTCAAGGTTGCCAAGGGGTAGGAGCCTGTCGGACGTAGGGTAAATCAGCTGCAAATCCGTCTGGACGGTCCATATTCCGCCGCTTTTTTGGTCAATAGAACAACTATTGCTCTGCAAAATCGACAAAATTTGTCCTCGCCCAGCCTGGTTTTCGCTTTGATTTCCTAAGTCCTACAGGCTCCTGTACCGGACTTTTGACGGCAAATTGCATACAATGATCGATAGTCAGAACAAAATGATGAGACGGGCCCTTGCCCTTGCCCGTCGCGGACTCGGCCGAACGTCACCCAATCCTGCAGTTGGTTGTGTAATTGTCCGGAACGGAGAGATCGTCGGAGAAGGGTGGCACCGGAAAGCGGGCACACCCCATGCTGAGGTTCATGCTCTCTGCCAGGCAGGGGACCGGGCTCGCGCAGCCGATGTCTATGTTACCCTTGAGCCCTGTTCCCATCATGGCAGGACGCCTCCCTGTGCCGAAGCACTGATCAAGGCGGGGGTTGCGCGGGTCTTTGCCGGCATGAAGGACCCGAACCCTCTGGTGTCCGGGCGCGGACTGGCAATGCTTCGTCAAGCCGGTATTTCCGTCGAATGCGGGGTTCTGGAGGAAGAGTGTCGCCTCTTGAACGAGGCTTTTCTGAAGCACGTCACGACCGGCTTGCCTTTTGTAATCCTGAAGAGTGCCATGACCCTGGATGGGAAAACCGCCACGGCGAGCGGTGATTCGAAATGGATAACCTGCGAAGAATCGAGAAGATATGTCCATACCCTTCGATCAAGGGTTGATGCCATCATGGTTGGTGTCGGCACGGTTCTCGCTGATGACCCCCAGCTCACTTGCAGAATGGTTCGGGGGAAAGATCCTCACCGGATTGTTGTTGACAGCAGGTTGCGGACGCCTCCGACTGCCGCGCTTTTTCATCTGGACTCTCCAGCGAAAACGATCCTTGCGACGATCGAGCGTGACCCGGAAAAAAACGCGGTGATACAAGGTCTTGCTGCCGAGACCCTGCTGTGTGAAGAGGAAGAAGGGCGGGTTGATCTTGCCGACCTGTTTCGCAGGCTCGGTGCACGTGGGGTTCAGTCGATTCTCCTGGAAGGGGGACGGGAACTGGTTGGGGCAGCTGTCAGAAAAGGCCTTGTCGATAAGTATTTGCTCTTTTACGCCCCGAAAATCATTGCCGGGGGGGACGGGTACGGGTTGTGCTCCGGACCGGGTGTTGAGAGAATGGGGGACGCGCTCAGGTTGAAGGCCACCAGCGTGCGGCGTTTTGCGGAGGATTTTCTGGTGATCGGGTATCCGGAGAGATAATGTTTACTGGCTTGGTAGAAGAAGTGGGAAAAGTTCTGGGAATGGATCGGGTTGGTGCGGGTGCACGTATCCACATTGCAAGTGCCCTACCTCAGCATGAAATAACGCTTGGAGATTCCATAGCCATCAACGGAGTGTGTCTGACCGTTGTGGAAAAATCTGCAGGACGGTTTTCTTTCGATGTATCTCCCGAAACACTGGAAAGAACAGGATTCAAGGCTCTCAAGCCGGGCTCTTTCGTTAATCTGGAGCGGGCACTCCGTATGGGCGACAGGTTGGGGGGGCATCTGGTCAGTGGCCATGTGGATTGTCTCGCAGTCATTCGAGAACGCCGTGAAGTTTCCGGTAACTATCTGTATTCTTTCCAGATTCCACCGCGCTATGCACGATACCTCATTGAAAAGGGTTCCGTGGCCATCGATGGAATCAGTTTGACGGTCAATACCGTTTCCGATGAGGGCTTTACCATCAATATCATTCCCCATACCGCGGAGCAGACCACCCTTCGCTTCCGTGGGCCTGGGGATGCGGTCAATATTGAAACGGACCTTATTGGGAAATATGTGGAACGTTTGCTTTCCGGCAAGGACACCGGAGAGAAAAAAGGGGTGTCTCTGGAACTGCTTGCGAAAAGCGGTTTTTTGTGAGATACAATATTGTTTTGATTATACACAAGTGAGGTCTACCGAAGACTATGCCGGCAGTATCGATAGAAGCAGCCATAGAGGATATCAAGCAGGGGAAGATGGTCATCCTCGTCGACGACGAGGATCGTGAAAACGAGGGCGACTTGACCATGGCAGCAGAAATGGTGACTCCCGAGGCCATTAATTTCATGGCCAGATTCGGTCGCGGCCTTATCTGTCTGACCCTGACCGAGCAAAAGTGTGACCAGTTGCGCCTTCCGCCAATGGTCGATAACAATACCTCCGCTTTCAGCACGGCCTTTACCGTTTCCATTGAAGCGAAGAAGGGCGTTACCACGGGAATTTCCGCTGCTGACCGATCTCACACGATCCTGACCGCGGTTGAGGATGGCGCGAGTCCGGAGGATCTTTCCCGCCCCGGCCATATTTTCCCCCTTCGTGCCAGAAACGGTGGAGTACTCGTGCGAACCGGCCAGACCGAGGGTTCGGTCGATCTTTCCCGGCTCGCAGGATTGAAGCCGGCCGGGGTAATCTGCGAGATCATGAATGATGACGGCACCATGGCCCGGATGCCGCAGTTGAGGAAATTCGCCAAAGAGCACGGCTTGAAGATCTGCACCATTGCGGACCTGGTCGCCTACCGGATGAAGCACGAGTGTCTGGTGAAAAAAGCCGCGGAAGTGCTTTTGCCGACGCGTTTCGGGGATTTCCGGGCGGTGGTTTTCGATAACGAAGTTGACAATCTTGAGCATCTCGCCCTGGTGAAGGGTGAGATCAAAGAGGATGAGCCAGTGCTTGTCAGGGTTCATTCCGAGTGTCTTACCGGCGATGTTTTCGGCAGCTGCCGCTGCGATTGTGGTGATCAACTGCAGCATGCCATGGAGATAATTGAAGCTGAAGGGAAAGGCATCATCATTTACATGCGACAGGAGGGGAGGGGAATCGGGCTTGTCAACAAGCTTCGTGCCTATGCTCTCCAGGATCAGGGGAAGGATACCGTCGAGGCCAACCTTGAGCTGGGTTTCAAGGCGGATCTGCGGGACTATGGTATCGGGGCCCAAATAATCGTCAGTCTGGGCGCAAGGAAAATCAAGCTCATGACGAATAATCCAAAAAAAATGGTGGGACTCGAAGGCTATGGCATCGATATAGTCGAAAGGGTGCCGATAGAGATAGAAGCAACCGTCTGTAATCTGAAATACCTGCAGACAAAGCGGGAAAAGATGGGTCACCTGCTGGATAATCTCTGACCCTGCCAGCTGTCTGCCGAACACTCATACCATAGAATACTCAATAATTTCGTGGAGATTTTACCATGCCTACCTACATTGAAGGAAAGCTTGACGCCAGTGGGTTGTCCTTTGGCATACTTGTGAGTCGTTTTAACAGTTTTATCAGCGAACGTCTGCTGGAGGGCGCACTGGACGCATTGCTGCGCCATGGTGCTTCAGACGATAGTATTGTCGTTGCGCGGGTGCCGGGAGCATTTGAAATTCCTCTTGTGGCGAAGAAAATGGCGGAAAGCGGCAAATTCGATGCCATTATCTGCCTCGGCGCGGTAATCAGGGGGGCAACCCCCCATTTCGATTATGTAGCAGCCGAGGTTTCCAAGGGGGTCGCTCACGTTTCACTCGACAGCGGCATTCCGGTGGTATTTGGTGTCTTGACCACTGACAGTATTGAGCAGGCTATAGAAAGAGCAGGGACGAAGGCCGGAAACAAGGGCTTCGATGTTTCCATGACGGCCATAGAAACTGTTAATCTGCTGAAAGGGTTTGCATAGCGTGGGTGCAAGACGTTTAGGCCGGGAAATGGCGCTTCAGATGCTCTATGCGTCAGACTTGAATCCCACCAATGAGCATTCCTCACTTCCGCGGGAAGAGGATGATTCGCGGACCCAGTACGAATCCCTCGATTTTGCTGTGGAGCTGGTGAAAGGCGTTACGGAACACCGCGCCGCTATTGACGAGCTCCTGACCGCCAAATCGAAAAACTGGTCTCTTGCCCGAATGGCCCGTGTGGATTTGAGTATACTCAGGCTCGCAATTTTCGAGTTGCTGTACTGTGGCGACATACCAAAAAACGTTACGATCAATGAGGCAATTGAGGTGGCGAAAAAGTTCGGAACGGAAGATTCCCCTTCGTTTGTCAACGGTATACTCGATGAAATTGCGGCTGGTTTGACAAACAAAAACTAGTTTTGTCGGCGTAGGTTGCCTGACTTCCAGCATTCATTCGTGAGGTGTTATGAAAGAAATTGGGGTAGGACTGCTAGGGTTCGGTACGATAGGTGCCGGTGTTGTGAAGCTGATGGGGCAAAATGCCGCTCTGATAGAGGAGAAACTCGGGACACGGCTGTGTTTGAGGAAGGTTGCGGACCGTGATATCACTACCGATCGTGGTGTGGCTGTTAAGCCCGGAGTCCTTACCCAAAATGTGGATGAGGTTTTGTCTGATCCGAAGATTTCCGTGATCATCGAGTTGATCGGTGGCTATACGATTGCAAAGGAATTCATTCTGAAAGCCATTGAAAATGGCAAACATATCGTAACTGCCAACAAGGCATTGCTTGCTGTGCATGGTGAAGAAATCTATACCGCAGCTGCCCGTAAGGGCGTTGAGGTGCGCTATGAAGCCGCGGTTGGAGGCGGAATCCCGGTTCTTTCCGCTATAAAAGGCAATATGGCTGCCAATAATTTTGGCACCGTACTCGGTATCCTCAATGGTACATGCAACTATATCCTGACTAAAATGACCCAGGAAGGCGCCGATTTCGGTGATGTTCTGAAGAAAGCGCAGGAGCTGGGTTATGCCGAAGCAGATCCCACCTTTGATATTGAAGGGGTTGACACGGCCCACAAGCTTGCGATTCTCGTCACACTCTGTTTTGGAACACGGGTTGATTTTAATGACATCTACACGGAAGGCATCAGTGCCATTTCGGCAATAGATATCAATTATGCCAAGGAGTTTGGTTTTAAAATCAAACTTCTTGCCATTGGAAAGATGGACGGTGACCGTGTTGAAGCCCGCGTCCATCCTACCATGATACCGTTGAACTACCCCCTGGCGGACGTCGATGGCGTCTTCAACGCCATCAGATTGACCGGCGACTTTGTCGACACTGTCATGTTCTATGGCCGAGGGGCGGGAATGGATCCGACCGCCAGCGCTATCGTTGGCGACGTCATGGCCATAGCCCGGAATCTGATGGTTGGAGTCGGACGACGGACGGCTCCTCTGGGGTATCTCGATACGAACCTGAAAAAGCTGCCGATTAAACCGATAGGGGAAATTATCGGCAAGTATTATCTTCGTTTCAGTGCCTTGGATAAGCCGGGTGTGCTGGCGAGAATTGCCGGCGTTCTCGGGAAAAACGAAATCAGCATTGAATCAATGATCCAGCGCGCCAGGCTAGCGGACGAAACAGTGCCGATCGTCATTATGACCCACGAGGCACGTGAAAGTGGCATCCGGCGTGCATTGGAAGAGGTCGATTCTTTTGATTTCATTAACGAAAAGAGCATGCTGATTCGGATTGAAGACGCTCTGCAATAAATCAGGATTCGCTTTCCGCACCGGGTGGCTACTCCTATTTATTCAGGAGTTCATAGTGATGAAATCGGCAGGGCATGAACTCGGTATCCGAAAAAGACCCTGTGCGGCCATCCATGCCGGATATTGGAACTGGAGTTAAAGGTAATGATTACGTGTGTACAGCTTGTTCGCTTTGTTCTGGTAGTGTTGACAGTAACTTTGTTTACCGGGTGCATGCCGAAAAAAGTGCCTCCTCCGGCAATTGAGAAACAGGTAAAGGTTGCCGTGGTGCTCGGAGCCGGCGCAGCGAAGGGTTTTGCCCATATCGGTGTGCTCAAGGTGCTCGAGGGCAACCGTATACCCATTAACATGATTGTCGGGACAAGCGCCGGGAGTTTTGTCGGCAGTCTCTATGCCTATGGATTCACCGCATTCCAGCTGCAGAAAATATCCTTTGATATTCAACAGGCAGAGCTTGCCGACTACACCATTCCCGATAATGGTTTCATAAAAGGTGAAAAGCTTGAGGCATATATCAACCGAATGCTTCGCAATACCCCGATGGAAAAGCTGAGAATACCCTTTTATGCTGTGGCAACGGACATTCAGAGCGGTAGCGAAGTGGTCTTCGGTTCGGGGAATACCGGGAGCGCCGTCAGGGCAAGCTGTTCAATTCCCGGTGTTTTCTCTCCTGCCGTCATTGGCGGGAGAATGTATGTAGACGGCGGCCTGGTGAGTCCTGTCGCGGTTGAGGCCGCCCTGCGTCAAGGTGCTGATGTCGTCATTGCCGTTGATATTTCCGGGGACGGCCAGGGGTCGAAACCAACAGGAACCCTCAGTACCATTCTTCAGTCAATCGGGATCATGTATGGGAAAATTGCTGCTCACCAGCTCCAGAAGGCGGATGTCGTAATCAAGCCGAACGTAGCTTCAATAGCGACTTCGGATTTCACAAAACGTCATGAGGCGGTGCTTGAAGGGGAACGTGCGGCACTGGCTGCGCTACCGGCAATCAAGGCTGCTATTTCCCGTGCGAAAACCGGAAACAAGTAATTGCAGTTTATTTACATAAATACAGATAAGAAACTGGATTTCAATCCCCTATGAAAAGCAGTAACTCGATGAATAGAATTAAACTTCAGGCACCGGCAAAGATAAACTATCTGCTTGAGGTAATTCGCAAGAGACCGGATAATTATCATGATTTGCGAATGGTCATGCAGCGTATTTCCTTGAGTGATGAAATTGAAATTTCCCTTTCTGATACACCGGGAATACGGGTGTACTGTGATCGCAAAGATGTTCCGGATGGTCCGGCGAATATTGCGTGGCGTGCCGCGGATGCGCTTTTGACAATGGCTGGAATCATTGCAGGGATTGATATCTTTATCGTCAAGAAGATCCCTATGGCCGCTGGTCTCGGTGGCGGGAGCAGTGATGCCGCCACGGTCCTGATGGGCCTCAACGCCCTCTTGAAACTTAAGTTGACGGATGAAAAGCTGATGTCGATCGGGGTGAAGCTGGGGGCAGATGTTCCCTTCTTCATTTTTAAGAAAACTGCGTTAGCGGAGGGGATCGGTGATCATCTCACCGCTGTAGAAGGCCTTCCACCGGTATGGCTCGTTCTGGTAAATCCGAATATCCATGTTTCCACAGCTTGGGTATATCAAAATTTACAATTGACAAAGAAGTCCGATACGGCTAAACTGCCAAAGTTTAGCAATACAATAGAAGATATCAGCTCTCTTTTGGCCAATGATCTTGAGGCAGTTACCATTAACCGTTTTCCCGTTATTCAAGAGATAAAGGACACACTTTTGGCGAGCGGGGCGCGGGGCGTGCTCATGTCCGGTAGTGGTCCTACGGTATTCGCTGTTTTTGAAAAAGAACAGCAGGCCTCTGATTGCCAAAAGGAAATTGCTCAAAACACGGCATGGTATTCCCTGGTAACTCGCACAATATAAAGAATTTCCCTGTTGGGGCGTCGCCAAGCGGTAAGGCACCGGATTTTGATTCCGGCATTCCCAGGTTCAAATCCTGGCGCCCCAGCCATTTTTTATTATTGTAACAATAATTGTGAAGGCACTGAGGTAGTGATGGAAGACAAGATTCGTATTTTTTGCGGTAACTCCAACCCGGTTCTGGCAGTCAAGATCTGTGAAAAACTTGGTGTCCCTCTTGGGCAGGCAAAAGTCAAAACATTTTCTGACGGCGAAATCAGAGTCGAAATCGGTGAGAATGTCCGCGGAAGAGACGTCTATATTGTTCAATCCACCTGTTCACCGACGAACAACAACCTCATGGAGTTACTGATTATGATGGATGCCCTGAAAAGGGCTTCAGCTTCTACGATCACTGCAGTAATTCCCTATTACGGCTACGCCCGTCAGGACCGGAAGGTGGCAGCTCGTTCTCCGATTACTTCCAAACTTGTTGCAGATCTCCTGACTACCGCGGGGGCTGACCGGGTAGTGACAATTGATCTTCATGCCGGGCAGATTCAGGGGTTTTTTAATATCCCCGTAGATAATTTGTATGCCGCATCAGTAATTCTCGAATATCTGCGAAACAATTTTGTCAGCGACACGACGGTCATCGTCTCTCCTGATGCCGGGGGTACTGAGCGTGCCAGGGCTTTTGCCAAACGTTTGGGTTCCTCACTTGCTATTATTGACAAGCGCAGATCCGGGCCTAATATTTCTGAAGTGATGAACCTAATCGGCGACGTAAGCGGCAAGGTTGCCATTATTGTTGATGACATGGTGGACACTGCCGGAACACTGACTCAGGCAGCGAAGGCTCTCCGCGACCACGGCGCCACGGCTATTTATGCCTGTGCAACTCATGGTGTTCTTTCCGGACCGGCTATTGAAAGAATCGAAAACTCGGAAATCCAGGAGATGGTTATTACCGATACGATACCTCTTTGCGAGTGTGCATCACAATCCAGAAAAATCAAGGTGCTTTCCGTTGCAGGACTCCTTGCAGAAGCAATTCGAAGAATTCACAGCAATGAATCAGTGAGTTCCCTTTTTGTATAAGAAAACACTATCTTTGCATGCGTGCTGTGTGGAGTTATAACGAGACACGGAGGTTGTATGGAACAAAGAATTCTCACAATTGAAGCAAGGGATACCCGGGGTAAGAATGCTTGTCGGAGATTGAGACAAGACGCAAAGATTCCCGCAGTAATTTATGGCAAGGGTATGGACTCCGTTGCAGTTACCGTTAACCGGAAAGAGTTGGAAACCGCCATTGCTGGTGAGGGTGGCATAAATCATCTGATCACATTAAAGGGTACAGGGGATCTTGACGGCAAGTTTGTCATTGTTTCAGATCTTACTCGCAATTGTCTTAAAGGCAACATGCTGCACGTTGACCTGCATCAGGTTAATCTGCTGGATAAGGTGAAGGTGAAGGTTCCCGTCAGTATATCCTCCGTGGCAAAAGGTGTAAAGGATGGCGGCATTATGGATCTTGTCATGCATGAGATCGAGATCGAGTGCCTTCCTACACAGATCCCCGAGCACATTGAAGTCGATGTGTCCGCTCTGGAACTTGGTGAGTCATTGCATGTTTCTGATTTGCCCCTTGCTCCGGGAATGAAAGTTCTTGATGACCCGACCACCACTATTGTCAATATTCTCGGCAAGGCGAAGGAGACGGAAGAGACAGTTGAGGCAGCAGAATAACCGCATCTGGTGCTTGCTTTGGATCGTGATACATGGCTGTAAAACTTATTGTAGGACTCGGAAATCCCGGCACGAAATACCAATGGACCCGCCATAACGCGGGTTTCATGGTTTTGGACAGACTGTCACACCTGACCGGGATATCGATCGCCAAGAAAAACTCTTCCGGGATCAGTGGAGAAGGATTCTGGCATGGACACAGGCTGATCCTCTTGAAGCCACAAACCTTTATGAACCTTTCTGGTCGTTCCGTTGCCGAAATGGCCAGATTCCATAAAATTCCCGGCGAAGATATAGTTATTGTGCATGATGATCTTGATATTCCCTTTGGACGCGTCCGCGTGAAGACGGGTGGCGGCCACGGGGGGCATAACGGGCTTCGATCGATTCTCTCCGTGTATGGTAGCAGCGACTTTACCCGACTCAGAATAGGCATCGGTCGCCCGGTTCACGGGGATGTTGTTGACTACGTCTTGAATCCGTTCTCTGTGACCGAGATGCGCAGCCTGGCTTCGGTGCTGGACGGGGCGATTGATATCCTTGAGTCAGTACTTGCCGATGGCCCGGAAAAAACAATGAACCTTTTTAATAACAGGGACTTCTTGACCTTGTAGATACGTAACTAGTGTAAGGAACAAGTACTTCCCCGCGGTCAAATTCTGCGGTGAACGAAATATGTCTTGTAGGATTTACGTTTCTCTGTTATGTCTAACATCTTTTGATCGGCGCAAGCCGCTCTCCTTGCTCCGGGATGGTCCGGGGCTCATTAAACCCGTGAGGAGGAAAGTATATGAGGAATTATGAGACGATTTATATCGTCCAGCCAGACCTTAATGATGATGAAATTAAGGCGATGTCGGAGAAGGTGCAGGAAACATTGACTGCAATGAAGGGCAACTGCGGTCGTCTTGAGGACTGGGGAGCACGAAAGCTCGCCTACCCGGTAAAGAAATTCTCCCGCGGTCGGTATTTCTATCTGACTTTCGAGGGCGATGCACCTTTGGTGGCTGAATTGGAAAGACGTCTCCGTCTTGACGATAAGGTTATTCGCTATCAGACCGTCAAGTTGGAAAAGGGAGTGCAGATTACAGCTCCGGTTGTCGAGGAGTCACCCGCTGAGGAAACAGTGGCTGATGTCGCGGCAGAAACGATACCGACTGAGTCGGCAGAATAATTTATTGGGAGGCATAAAGATATGAGTGATGAAAGAACACCTTCACGGAGCAGCGCACCTCGCAGAAAAAGAACATTTCAGCGGAGAAAGGTTTGTCGTTTTTGCGCCGATAAACAAGCTTCCATTGATTATAAAGACCCCCGTACCTTGCGCTCTTTTGTCAGTGAGCGTGGTAAGATAGTTCCCCGTAGAATTTCCGGAAATTGCGCAAAACACCAGAGAGAAATCACTGAAGCTATCAAGAGGGCAAGAAACATTGCATTGCTTCCGATTGCTTCAGGGCATATCATGCCTTAGCATGCTGTTAAAAGACTTTTGCGGAGAGCCGATTGCTGCAATGTCTAGGAGTCTGTCGGACTTAGGAAGTCGAAGCGAAAATTCGGCTGGGCGAGGACAGATTGTGTTGATTTTGCAGGGCAATAGTTGTTCTGTTGACCAATAAAGCGGCGGAATATGGACCGTCCAGACGGATTTGCTGCAGATTTACCCTAAGTCCGACAGACTCCAAGTGCTTAACCACTTGCGTATCTCGGGAGCAGCATATGTCGCCTGCTCAGGGCTGGCGGTCTTCCTCCACACGAAGTTCTTCATTAGCATATGAGGTAGTTTGTTAGATGAACAGTACAGGGTATGGTGTGATTGGTGCGGTAGTGAAAGGAAGTCTTCTGACCCTGGCACTTTTCTTTCTCAGTCGCACCATTCCCTTGCTGGGTGCTATTGCCGCAGCGCTTATTCCTTTTCCTTGCATCTATTATTCCCTGAAAAGCGCCGCCCGGGTAACCGGATTTGCAATCGTGCTCCTGATGGTTCTATTCCTGGCACTAGTAAGCCAGGACAGCCTGCTTCCGTATCTGGTTTCCAGTGTAGCGATTTCACTGCTGTTGCCTGAATTTCTGGTGCGGGGCAAGGGGAGTACCAGGGCACTTTTGTGTACTGTTGGACTGAATGTTTTGCTCTTAGCAGTTTTGGCAGGATTTGCCGTAGCAGTATTCAACATCGATGTTGATGCACGGATGCGCAGCATAATCCATGACTCTGTGGTAACAGTTGGTGAAACATATCGTCAAAGCGGACTCTCCGGGCAAGAACTGCAAGCTCTGAAAGACGGCTTGCAACCGCTTGAAAAGTTGCTAGCGAAATTGTATCCATCATGCATTATTCTCCTGTTCGTGGTAATGGCCGGGATAAATCTCCTGTTGCTGAAGAAAGTATCCGGTTCGCTTGGAAGAGACATTTCTTTCGGTATTTTTTCACAGTACCGAAATCCTGACTATCTGATATGGCTGGTAATACTCGCCGGCTTTACTCTCTTGACAGATAGTGTCATGCTGACGAACATTGCACTGAATATACTGGTTGTCTTGTATTTTCTGTATTTTGTTCAAGGACTGGCAATTATCGTCTGGTATGCGACGAAAAAAAACTTACCTCGAGTTCTTCAGGGTATTTTTTATGTAGTATTGGCATTGCAGCCACTATTAACCGCGGTTGTCGCGGTTTTCGGATTAGCAGATCTGTGGGTTGATATACGCGCGCAGAAAAAAATTGAAAACCTGTAAAATCAGGCTAGGGAGGAATTGTAATGAAAGTAATTCTTAAAGAAAATATCGAAACTCTGGGAAACATCGGTGATATCGTTAAGGTCGCGCCCGGTTATGCCAGGAACTACCTTGTGCCAAAAGGATATGCCATTGAAGCTACCACTCGAAACGCCAAAGCTCTTGAGCATACCAAGCGGCAGATGGAATACAAAAAGAACAAGGTTCTGGAGTCGGCAAAGAATCTTCTGGAAAAAATTGAGGCAACTCCTTTGACCCTGGTGCACCAGGCTGGAGAAGCTGACAAGCTTTTCGGTTCAGTAACGAATATGGAACTTGCTGAAGCACTCAAAAATCGCGGACTTGAAATCGATAGAAAGAGAATCCTGCTTTCTGACCCGATCAAGAGCCTTGGTGAGTACGATGTTCCCGTTAAACTTCACCCTGAGGTTGTCGCTACCCTTAAGGTAATTGTTACAAAGGCTGTGTAACTGCACCACAAATAGTATTGAATAAAAAGCGGGGTGAGAATATTCATCTCGCTTTTTGTTTGTAAAAAAAAGCACCTGCCCTCATAGAGGGGCAGGTGCTTTTTTGTGTTTGATTACGGGAAACCGGTTCAGTGCGAAGAATCGGTTTCCTTGGTGTACAAGAAGCTATTCCGCCATGTCTACATAGATGACGGTTTCGAGCATGGCGTCAACGCGACGGTTTTCCTGCCGCCCTTCAGCGGTGTCGTTGGAGGCAACCGGTTTCGTGTAGCCATATCCTTTTGTCGTGAGGCGGTCAGCAGCAATACCGAACTTTTCGATCAGGTAATTTTGGACACTGTCGGCACGTCTTTCGGAAAGCTTGATATTATACTGGTAACTGCCTTTGTTGTCGGTGTGACCCTCGATTACGGCGGTTGTTTGCGGGTATTTCTTCATGAAGTCGGCAACCTTGGCCACTTCATCGTGGTATTTGGGTTTGACATTGTACTTGTCGAAGTCAAACTCGATTTTCAGGGTCATGGTGACCTTTTCGGGAACGGGTTCCGGCTTCGGAGCTGGTGCCGGAGCAGGTGCCGGAGGAGGACATACCGGAGGAGCCGGTTCTGCCGCCGGAGGAGGACATACCGGTGGTGCCGGTTTTGCAGGCGGTCCGAACAGGAAGCTGACACCTAGGGAATATTCCCAGTTGTACATCAGGTCGCTTCTCGGTTGTTGGAAAACCGGGAGAACGTTGCCTTGACCATACGGGATGAATACATAGCCGCCTGCCTCTTTTCCGTCAAAAACGAAGAGCTGGCGAACGTCGGCCCTGAGTGCTACTGAGTCGGTAATGAAATACTTCAGACCACCACCGACGTTTGCCGTTGGGGCATACACGGTATGGTTTGTGCTCTTGTATTCGACTTGCGCTACGCCACCGCCCACAGCTAGATAGGGAACCAGTTTTTCAGAAGGCATGAAGTTGTAGAGGAGGTCTAACCGATATGATAATTGATCGACGCTGCCGAAGCCTTTGCTGGACTTGGTCGGTACGTAGTTGACAACACCCTCTGCGGCGAAGTTGTCGGTGAAATCGTAACCAAGCCTGAAACCATACAAAGGATTTGTTCGTAGGCTTTGTGCGCCATCGAACGTGTAGCCGCCAATGTATGGCGACAGGGAGACGGCCCCGGCGCGCTCTCCTGCCAAGAGCGGTGGCGAAGCGGCAAGTGATGCGACAAGAGCAAACAGTACTGGAAACAATAACTTTTTCATTTTTTCCTCCTTTTTTGTAGACAATACCTTGTGAAAGGCACCTAAAGACGCATGAGCAACCTCATCTGGAAGTTACTTTGGTATCTCGCAGCTATTTCGCCAAAAGATATTAACTCCAAAACATAATAGCTAAGTTCGTTGTGATGTCAATATTTCAAGTAATATTCGTTCATTTTTTTTCGTGATGATTGGGGAGGGGAAAGCTGGTGAAATTGAAACACCTTTTCCACTAAGGGTGACTTTGGCCCGTAGTTTTTTTTTAACGGAAATGGTGCTGCTGTCTTCGTATCGATTTCCCCGGCATCAGCTTTACCGGAGACGGAAAATACTCGAAAAGCCCTGGAGTGTGAGCCTTCAAATATATTGACCAGGTCAGCCATGCGGGGTATAGTACTCAATTTGATTGAGTTAAATAGGGACTTGAATGAGTTGTGTAAACACAAATGATGGCCACAATCTCTCGGGAAACTTTACCGAAAGTGGCAAAATAATGTTTTTTCCGCGAACGAGACGTGCACATTTTCAGACAATTTGTATTGTTGCAACAGTGTTGGTGGACAGATGTCAATTGTAAATATGCGAAAACTTCCACCCCAGAGTATTGAAGCTGAGATGTCTATTCTTGGTGGCATACTCCTGGATAATGAAGCAATTAACCGGGTTCTGGATGTTCTTGAGCCGGATGATTTTTATCGCGAGTCTCATCGTAAAATCATGAGGGCGATGATAGAGCTCAATGATCATCGCGAGCCCTGCGACCTCATTACGCTTACGACCATCCTCAAGAAAAAAGGTGAGCTGGAAGAAATCGGCGGAGCGCCCTATCTGGCGACCCTTGTTGATTATGTTCCGACTGCGGCCAATATTGCCTACTACAGCAAGATCGTAAAAGAGAAGGCCATTTCCCGGAATCTGATCAGTGCGGCAACCGAGATAGTTACCGACGGGTTCGATGACAAGGCAGATATTGAAGAGTTGCTGGACAAGGCTCAGAAGGTTATTTTCCAGATATCCGAGAACAGGATAAGCACACCCTACTTCGCACTGAATCTTATTCTGAAAGATGCGATCAAATATATCGGCGAACTCTATGAGAAGAAAGAGAGCGTCACGGGTGTTCCGACCGGCTTTATTGATCTGGACCAGAAGACGTCCGGTTTCCAGCGCGGGGACCTGATAATCATTGCCGGCCGACCTTCCATGGGTAAAACCGCCTTTGCACTGAACATAGCCCAATATGCGGCAGTTCATGCCCAACCTTCCTATCCTGTGGTTGTCTTTTCCCTGGAGATGAGCAAAGAGCAGCTCGTTACACGCCTTCTCTGTTCTGAGGCAAGAGTTGATGCCAGTCGTCTGCGCACCGGCCATCTGGTGGACGGTGACTGGGACAAGATCATGCGCGGCGCTGATAGACTCTTCGAGGCCAAGATATTTATTGACGATACGCCGGCCATTTCCGTTATGGAAATGCGTGCCAAGGCTCGTAGGCTGAAAGCGGAGCATGGTATTGGTATGATTGTTGTTGACTATCTCCAGTTGATGCGAGGAGGAAGTTCACCGGAGTCCCGCCAGCAGGAAATTTCCGAAATATCACGTTCGTTGAAAGCTTTGGCCAAAGAACTGTCTGTTCCGGTCGTGGCATTATCCCAATTGAATCGTGGTCTGGAGAGCCGTACCGACAAGCGACCGATCATGAGCGATCTCAGGGAATCCGGTGCTATAGAGCAGGATGCGGACATAATTATGTTCGTATACCGGGACGAGGTGTATAACAAGGAGAATCCCGATGTGAAGGGCAGGGCTGAAATCATCATCGGCAAACAGAGAAATGGTCCCATTGGAACCGTTGATCTGACCTTCCTGGGTGAGTACACCAGATTTGAGAATTGTGCGGTTCGCTCTGAATATTGACGTCCGTAAAATTAAATACAATTGATTGCAGAGACGAGGTACTCATGATAGATCCAACGGCGCGCATCAGTTCTTCCGCACTGATTGAGGCTGATGTCGAGATCGGTCCGAATGTTATCATCGGTGACCATGCAAGAATCGGGTCTGGCACAAGAATAATGGCGAATTCTGTTGTCGGTCCCTGGACGAAGCTGGGAAACAACAATATACTGCATTATGGCGCAATTATCGGGCACGATCCTCAGGATTTTGGCTACAATGGCGAGGAAACCTACCTGGAGATCGGTAACGGCAACTGTTTCCGTGAGTATGTAACGGTGCACCGCGGCAACCGGGAGGGTACCAAGACCGTTGTCGGTGATAACAACTATTTTATGGTACAGTCCCATGTGGCTCATAATTGTGTAGTCGGAAACAATACTATCATTGCTGGTGGGTCGCTGCTTGCCGGGCATGTCACTATTGATGATCGGGCGATAGTTTCCGGTAACTGTGTTGTTCATCAATTCTGCCATATCGGTACGCTTGCCATGATGCGGGGGCTGTCCCGTACTTCCCGGGATGTTCCCCCTTTCTGCATCATGGATGAGACCCACACCGTGAGAACCATCAATCTCGTCGGACTGCGCAGGAATGGCTATGACGTGTCACGCGTGCGAGCAATCAAGAACGCATTCAGGATTCTATTTCGTTCCGGTCCCAATATGCGAGAAAATCTGGAACGAGCCGAGTCGGAGCTGGAAATAACGGATGATGTACGCTATCTGCTTGATTTTATCAGGAACTCGAAAAGAGGAGTGTGTTTCGGTCGAAGCAAGGTCAGTACTGATTTCGATTAAAGGAAAGGTGGAAAGTAATGACTACGTATAATCCAATGCGGACTTTGCCGGGACCTGCCGGTTATGGTAAAGGAGATGTCTTTGTCCTTTTCGGTGAGCTTTTTGGTCGTGGCTATGCGAACGGACTCGTGGATGAAGCCCGGAAAGCAGGGATGACAATCATCGGCATAACCATGGGAAGGCGTGAGACGGATGGTTCTCTCCGCCCTTTGACTGCTGAAGAACTCACTGAATCCGAAAAGGTGCTTGGAGGGAAGATCATTAACATACCCCTCGAGGCAGGTTTTGATATGGATTGCTCGGAATCAGGTATTTCTCCTGTTGATCAGTTGAAGGGGATCAAGTCAGACGGATGGGAGTCGGCTGCGCTTGACTGGGTAGCGATCGAGCAGTCAAGAGTATCGGGACTTACCCGTTTTACCGGAAATCTTGCCAAAGTGATGGATACAATAAATTCACTGATCCCGGATGGGGTCAATGTCCTTTTTTCCCACACCATGGCAGGGGGAATCCCCCGAGCCCGCATTCTGATGCCGGTACTGAATAGAATATTCAAGGGACAGGGAGACCGTTTCGCTGCCTCCGAGGTGTTCTGGGGCTCCGAACTGGGGAAACTTTGCAGCGACTGTTTCGATGAGGTTACTGCCAACACCTTCTTTCACCTGATCGAATTCTCCCAGCCTATCCGTGAACGGCTTGAATCCGCAGGGGGGAAAGTTGCGTACACCGCCTACGGCTACCACGGGTGCGAGGTTCTCATCGGAGATGTCTATACCTGGCAATCATATACGCCCTATCTGCAGGGCTGGGCCAAAATGCGTCTTGAGGGAATTGCCTCTGCAGCGTGGGAGAAGGGTGTGCGGGCCACTGTCTTCAATTGTCCGGAAATTCAAACCAATTCGAGCGCCCTCTTTCTAGGTGTGGAAATTTCCCTGTATCCTTTGCTTGCAGCTTTGAAGAGGGAAGGGGGCGGAGCGGACTTCGACCGCATTATGACTGCTTGCAGCCAGCTTCTCAAGGAAGGGGTAACCATACAGGACCTGCTGGTGGCGGCGGATCGGTATCTTGCTGATACCCTGTTGAAACCTTCCCATGACTATGCCTCGTGGCCGCACCATAATACACCTGCCCAGGCCGCTCTCATGCTGAACAGCGCCACCCTGATGCTGGATATGAACAAGGACCCGAAGAACATTGTCTGTGCAGAGTTGTCAAGGGCCGTTTTTCAGGCTGTTGGACGGTTGATTTTTCGTACTTCGCGGGATTCGAACGCACCGGTGTTCTGGTTGAATCACGATATTGTTGCCCGCGAGTTGGTTTCAGGGGAATAATCTTCGCTTCGGCGGTTGCCGGAATTAGGAAATATATTTATCATGTGTTGTCATGTAGGGGCAGGCCCCCGCGCCTGTCCTGATTGGACGGCCACAAGGTGCTGCCCCTACAAGTTTTTGTACCTGCGTTTGCTTGCACATCAGAAAATTGAACGAGGTTGGAGCGCTGATGCCCAAAAAAGTACTTTTGGTTGACGATGCCGCAATGTTTCTTGAGATCCAGAAGGACTTTCTGAAGATGTCGAGCCTCAGCGTTTTGTGTGCAAAGGATGGCCTCGAGGCTTTTGAGAAGGTCAGGATTCTGCGTCCGGATCTTCTGGTTATGGATTTGCACATGCCGAGGATGACCGGCGCCGAGTGTTGTGCTGCCATAAAGGCTGATCCGGCACTTTCTTCCATTCCGGTCATCATGGCCACAAGTGCAGGAAAAGATGACGATCATGAACTTTGCCGCAAGGCCGGGTGTGAAGGATTGCTGACAAAACCATTTGAACGGGGACAGTATCTCGATGCGATCCGTCGCTTCATTCCCGAGTTGGATCGCAGGGAATCCCGGATCCCGTTTACGGCTGCGGTAAGGTTTCAGGCGTTCTGTGTCAGTATGACGGGAACCATTCTGGATTTGAGTGCTCGCGGGATTTATGTCGCAACGGATTTTGAACTTGATGTGGGAACGGAAGTGGTTCTGGCGTTCTCTCTCTCAGAGGGGAGTGGCTCCCTGATGCAGGCAAAAGGAGTCGTTCGCTGGAAAAACACCAGTGACAACAGATTGAAAGAAAAGTATCCCCCGGGCTTCGGCCTCGAGTTTACCGGGATTGCGGGGGATTCACTTTCCGTTTTTCAGCGATACCTTGCTAAAATGAGTATGTGAGTATTTTCGCCACGTTGTCTTATCTCACCAGCTTGGCCAGTTTTTTAAACTCGGGTGTCCCCGCCTTGTTGAGCAACTGGAAGAGAATCGTTTCCGTGGAAGAGACAAGTGCTCCAGCCGCTGAGGCCAGGTTGAGGCCGATCTGCCAGTTCTCCTTTTTCCTGCTCATGACTGCATCGCTGGCCACATGAACGTGATAGCCCTTATCCAGGAGTCCCAGAACGGTCTGGAGAACACAGATGTGTGTTTCCATGCCGGTAACGATGATTTTCTTCCTGCCCAGTTCAGTGATTCTTGCCAGGGTCCCTTCATCGCCACAACAGCCGAAACTCATCTTCTCCAACGGAATGGTTGCTGGTATCTTCAGTTCCGGGATCGTGGCGCCCAGTCCTGCCGGATATTGTTCCGTGACAAGAACCGGAATAAGTAATTCCCGTGCGGCCTCGAGAAGGATGGAAACATTGCCGGTTTTATCGGCAAGGATCTCCGGGTCCATGGATTTGCAGAGTTTTTCCTGGATGTCGATTACCATCAGGAGTGTTGAACTGGGGTCGATAAAAAAGCGCTCAAGATTTTCCATCGATGACAGTGTCTCCTTCCCGTATGCCGGTTTCTGCGGCGTCTTATTCCAATTCCATATCAAGGCCCTCTCTGCGTTGGCTCGTCTTCGGCTGCTCAACGTACTCTTCAGTACGCCTCGCAGCCTCATCCTCGCCGCCTTGAAATCATCCTTGATCTGGAGTTGCTATTAATCCTTCCGTATCTCTATGTCGAGTTCCTGAATCTTTTTCCGCAGTGTATTCCTGTTGATACCGAGAATTTCCGCAGCTTTCACCTGATTTCCTCTTGTTTTTTCAAGGACAAATCGAATGAGCGGCCGTTCCATTTGCTCGAGGATCAGACCATAGAGATCCCCGGACTCCATTTTTTCCAGATTCCCAAGGCTTGATCGCAGTTTCATTTCCACCAGGGCCTCAAGGGAAAGTTCCTCGTTGCGGGAGGGCGAGGTGATATGCGTCTTGAGACCGGAAAAGTCGTCAATCGTCAACAACGGGTCAGAGGAAAGGATGACAGCCCGTTTGATGGTATTTTCCAACTCTCGTACATTGCCCGGCCAGGAATAGGCGGAAAGAAGAGCGAGTGTATCAGGGGCACACTGTTTGGTCGGTAATTCCATTTCCGAGCAGGCTTTCTTCAGGAAATACTCCACAAGCAGCGGGATATCCTCTTTTCGTTCCCGTAATGAGACGAGGTTGATCGGGACTACGTTTAAACGGTAATAAAGATCTTCCCGGAAAGCCTTTTCCCTGACTAGTACCTCCAGATCCTGATTCGTTGCAGCAACAATACGGGTGTCAACGGTGATACTCTGATTGCCGCCGGTTCTCGTAACTTCTTTTTCCTGAAGGACGCGCAGAATTTTTGCCTGAAGATCAAGGGGCATGTCGCCGATTTCATCCAGGAAGATTGTTCCGCCGTTGGCCTGCTCGAATTTACCCAGTTTTCTTTCCACGGCCCCGGTAAAGGCTCCTTTTTCAAAGCCGAAAAGTTCGCTTTCCAGGAGTTCCTTCGGAATGGCAGCGCAGTTGATAGCGATGAAGGGTTTTCCGAGTCGTTTTGAATTGAAATGGATAGCCCTCGCGATTAGCTCCTTTCCTGTCCCCGATTCACCCTGGATCAGAACCGTAATATCGCTCGGAGCAACCTTGCCGATGGTCTTGTAAATATCTCTCATGGCCGGAGAATTGCCGATAATGGTTTTCTCCAGTTGATAGCGGTCTTTGAGTTCCTCTTTTAAAAGAGTGACCTGAGAGGTCATCTCCCGTGCCTTGTCGATCTTTTCGATGATAGCGTCGATCACATCCAGGTCAAAAGGCTTGGTAATATAGTCATAGGCTCCCCGCTTCATGGCTTCCACGGCATTCTTCATGCTAGCTTCCGCAGTCATTATCACAACGAGGAGCTCGTTTTTCAGTTCCCGAATCTGGTCCAGGAGGTCAAGTCCGGAAAGTCCCGGCATTTTTATATCCAGGATAGCCATGTCATAATGCGAAGTCTGAATCATTCGCAAGGCTTCATCACCATCCTTGGCGAGGTCTACGCTGAATCCTTTTCTCTTCAGTGCTTTGGAGAGGACCCAACGCATGCTTTCTTCATCATCGGCAACGAGAATTCTGTTGAGTGGCATAGATAGGTTCCTTCTATTTGTACATTTACAGTACTATGTTTACTGGCTGATCATGCCGGAGACCAGCAAAAAGTCAGTGCTAGAGACAAGGGACCGGCCGTTCAGCGGACGAGGGGAAGCATGACCGTAAAGTTCGATCCCTTGCCCGGTTCCGAATCCACCCTGATCATGCCGCGGTGTTCGGTAACAATCTTGTGGCAGATTGCGAGTCCTAACCCGGTTCCTTTCGATTTTGTCGTAAAAAAAGGGGTAAAGAGGCTTTCCATCATATCCTTCGGAATGCCGGCCCCATCATCAGTGACGTCGATTACCACCATGCGAGAAAACCGCTCACCCTTCTTTGTCATGCTGTAGTCGGAAAGAACCCGTGTCGATATCCGGATCTGACCGTTGTCATACAGCGCCTCGACGCCATTTTTTATGAGATTGAGGAAGAGTTGGGTGACGAGCGCTTCATCGGCCAGGATAGGGGGAATACTGAGATCGAAGTCCTGGACAAAAGCGATATTCTTCGTTATTGCCGCCCTTTTCTGGAGGGTTACGATATCTCCGAGTACCTGGTGGATATCCACATGACTCAGTTCCAGTTTCCGGGGTGTCGTCAGGTTGAGGAGTTCTTCCACGATCCGGTTTACTCTCCCGACCTCTTTTAGCATTATGGAGGTGTATTCGCGCATATCACTGCCCGCCGGCAGTTCCCGCTCCAGAAGTTGCGCCGCACCTTTTATTCCACCGAGCGGGTTTTTAATCTCATGGGCCAGACCGGCAGCGAGGGTTCCCAGGGTCGAAAGGCGATCCGCCTGACGGACGGCATCTTCAAGTTCCCTGATATTGCTTATGTCGCGCAAGACGAGGACTATTCCGATGCATTCCCCATTTGCCAGTAACAGGGGAGAAGTCGTTGCATTGACAGGGGTAACATGGGGGCCCTTTTTCAGTACGACATTTTCATGGTCGGAAATGGTCATGCCGGTGTCTGATGTTTTGGCAACCATCTCCAGCAGTACATCTTCCCCCCGAAAGATCTCGCTAAATTCGCTTCCGACGGCCTGGCGGCGCGAAAATCCGGAAATTTCCTCGGCTGCGGGGTTCAGGAAGGTAATGGTGTGTTGCTTGTCGAGAACAATGACGCCATCGCCGACGCTATCGATTACATGTGCAAAATAGTTTTTCAGGCTATGCTCACTCCCGATCATGGTCTACCTTGGCAAAAAAGTCGTCAATGGCTTGAAGAAGCTGCTGCTTTTCTCCAATTGTATTTACCAGCGCCCGAAAACGGGCCACGCCCGACAGTCCTTTGCCATACCAGGAAAGGTGTTTTCTCATTTCCCGGATGGCTGTATTATCTCCATAGAGTTCGCAGAGCTGCTCCAGGTGGGAAAGTGCCGTGGCATAACGCTCCTCTCTGGTTGGCCCGGCAGGAATACGTCCCGCAAGTCTCTCCGTTGCCTCCTTGAAAATCCAGGGATTTCCCATGGCACCCCGAGCAATCATTACCCCATCGCATCCCGTGCGGGAAAGCATGTCCACGACATCCTGGCTGGAAAAGACATCACCGCTGCCGATAACCGGAATCTTTATGGAATGCTTCAGATCTCGAATTCTTTCCCAGTCGGCGTGGTCGGAAAACATTTGTGCACGCGTGCGTGGGTGCAGGGTTACGGCGTCGCATCCTTCTTCCTCCGCAATGCGACCGATTTCAAGGTACGACAGCTCTGCGGAGTTCCAGCCCGTACGGATTTTTACGCTGAGGGGGCGGCTCGATGCTTTGCGTACTGCGCGAAGTATTGCGCCAGCCTTACGGGGGTCTCTGAGTAGTGAGCTGCCGGCTCCACCGGAAACCACTTTTTTTACCGGGCATCCCATATTGATGTCAATGAGATCGCAGTCTGCCTCGACCATGCGTGCTGCTTCGGCAAGGGAGTCGGGATCGTTGCCAAAAAGTTGAATGCCAAGTGGCCGGTCTTCCGCAGTACTCCGCAAAAGAACACGAGTATTCTGCCCGTTCCGTTTCAGGCCTTCTGCGCTGACCATCTCGGTAAAACACAGGGGGGCTCCCTGGGCCCGTGCCAAAAGTCGGAAAGGCAAGTCGCTTATTCCTGCCATGGGTGCAAGGACAAGGGGAGGGGTTATGCGAAGAGAACCTATGGCAAGGCTGGTACTCATGGTACTTTCTCACAGAACGATTTTATTATGCCTAAATTTTAGGCATAATATCACAGGGGATGAAAAAGGCAAGAGATTTGTTCTCTGGTTTTATATCTGTTCGACAGGTGTTTGGAATTGTAGGCAAAAAACAGAGGAAATTTCTGCTTACGGTGCCTGCTTAGCGGATTTGATGCCTGTTTCCGGAACAGTGTCGTCGCGTGAAAGAGTGCTGCAGCTTGGCTAAATTGATTTATACCGGTACGGCTGTTGCAAAAAAAGGGTTTTTCAACTATTATTCCCGGACTCACGGGATGATGTCAGTTTCTTGGTGTTCCGCTTCTCCCCGGGTTCCGGAATGGGTATAACGTTCCTTTATATCGATACGGTGCGGTGGTGCCAATACATTTACTATTCAGTCACTTATGTTTGGAGGATACGATGGGTCTGCTTGATGGGAAAAAAGCCGTAATTTTTGGTGTTGCCAATGAAAAAAGTATCGCCTGGGCAATCGCACAGGCTTTCAGTGAGGAAGGGGCCGAGTTGACCCTGACCTATGCCAATGAAGCTGTTGCCAAGAGAGTTTTTCCTTTGGCAGAAAGTCTTGGCGTCACCCAGGTCCTCCCCTGTGATGTAACGAGCGATGACGATATTCAAAAAGTTTTTGCCGAGATCGGGAAAAAATGGGATGGGATCGATATCCTGATTCATTCCCTTGCCTTTGCCAACCGGGATGAGTTGAAAGGTTCCTTTCTCAATACAAGCAGGGCTGGATTCGCCCTTGCCATGGATATCAGCGCTTATTCATTGGTGGCACTTGCGAGGGAAGCCCACCCTCTCATGAAAGACAAGGGTGGGAGTATTCTGGCCATGACATATTATGCCTCGGAGAAAGTGTTTCCTAATTATAATGTTATGGGAGTAGCCAAGGCCGCTCTGGAAGCGAATGTCCGCTACCTCGCCGAAGCTGTGGGTACCGACGGCATCCGGGTAAATGCAATTTCCGCCGGGCCGCTGAAAACCCTGGCAGCTTCCGGAGTCGGCGGTTTTCATCAAATTGCCTCACATATTGCGTCACGTGCGCCCATGCGCAGCAACATCGAGCAACGCGATGTTGCCAATACCGCGCTGTACCTCTGTAGCGATCTTTCGCGGATGGTAACGGGGGGCGTCCATTTCGTTGACAGCGGATATAATATCATGGGCATGTGACGTGGCAACCCTTTGGCAGGGACATCGTTACCGGTAAGAGCCCCGGGCCTTCGTTTCCGAACTTGTACCCTCTACTCCGGAATGTATCTTCGCAACAGTATCTACGTGGGGGCTTTTGCCGGAATACGGGCCCTTCGCTGGGAAAGGACTTCACAATACGACAACCTTTTGGCAATCTTGCTGGTCTGAAGCCGAGTCATCTGAGTGCCCTGGAAAGGCTCTATCGCCGCCGAGTCCCTCCTGCTGATCTGGTAACCCCGGAGCTTGCCATGCGAATGGCGGAGCTGTCCGAGGAAACGGGTCGCCAGATAGGTGTTCTCATCAATCGGATCGGTCTTGTTGAATATGTGCTGGTCGGCGATGAACGTCAGCTTTATATCCCGGAGCTCACAGACTACCCCCTTGGGAAAAAACGCCTGCGGGGCCTGAGGCTCTGCCATACACATCTCAAAGGTGAGCCCCTCACCGAAGACGATCTCACCGACCTTGCGCTTCTTCGGCTTGATCTTGTGGCGGCCCTTCTGCTTGTCCCGGGAAAGAAGTCTTTTTCACTGCAGGTTGCCTATCTCTCTGCCGACCCCCGCAGTTCTTCACCCTGTCACACTGATGCGCCCTGCCAGTTTGAGCATTTCCGTATGGAGGTGTTCGAATTCATCTCTTCCCTGGAAACCTCCCTGGAGAAAACACTTCCTGCGGCATCCGAGGTGCGAGGGGACGGCGAGAGGGCACTCCTGATTTCTGTAACTCGATCATCCGGCCCGGAGTCACAGGATTCCATGGACGAGTTGCGGGAATTGGCACGGACTGCCGGAGTCGAGGTGCTCGATGCCCTTGTGCAGCACCGCCGCGATCTGAACCCCCGATACCTTATGGGTGAAGGTAAGATACGTGAGGTTGTCATCAGAGCACTTCAACTCGGCGCAACCCTGTTGATCTTCGACCAGGAACTCTCTCCTGCCCAGGTTCGTTCCATCTCGGAGATTACAGAATTGAAGGTCATCGACAGGAGTCAGCTCATCCTGGATATCTTTTCCCGGCGAGCCGTCACGCTTGATGGCAAAGTGCAGGTGGAGTTGGCTCAGTTGAAATATATCCTGCCCCGGCTCACGGGGAGAGGGGTGCAAATGTCGCGGCTCATGGGCGGTATTGGCGGACGGGGCCCCGGGGAGACCAAGCTGGAGGTCGACCGGAGGCGCGTCAGGGATCGGATTGCTCGATTGGAGCGTGAACTGAAGGAGCTTTCCCGCGGCCGCGATCAGCGGCGAAAAAAGAGGGTTAAGGCAGGAATCCCCATTGTTTCCATTGTCGGCTACACAAATGCGGGGAAATCGACGCTGCTCAATACGCTCACCAAAAGTGAGGTGTTTACGGAAGATCTGCTATTCGCAACCCTTGATACCTCCACGCGACGACTTCGCTTTCCTCGCGAGCGCGAGATCATCATAACCGACACGGTCGGTTTTATCCGATCTTTGCCGAAATCCCTCATGGGGGCCTTTAAGGCGACCCTAGAAGAGTTGCGAGATGCTGACCTGCTCCTTCACCTGGTGGAGTGGTCGAACCCTCGGTTCGAGGAGCAGATACACCAGGTTGAAGAGATCCTTGACGAATTACAGCTCTCCGATAAGCCAAGACTTCTTGTTTTTAACAAAAGTGACCTGATGCCTGCCCTGAAGGCAAAGGATACTCTCCTGTTCCTGAAAGCTCGTCAGGCTGCCCGAACCTATGGAGCCATTACTGTTTCCGCCAAAAATCCAGAGACCATCAGCCCGCTCCTCATGGAGTTGGAAAGGAGATTCTGGCCTGAGGAAGGGGAAGAAACATTCGAATGAATATCCGTATGAGTGGCGAGACTGCAGTGATCACTGCAGTCTCGCCATACCTTTTACCCCCTTTGCCGTTGACAGCCTGTGGATTGTTCTTTATAATTTCGCACCTGAAAAACGCCTCCCCTCTGCTCTTTCAACGAGTGTGCAAGGAAGGAGAATAGTATGAAATTACTCATCATTACAGCACTACTCTGTTTGCTGCCACTATCGGCAGCGGCCGCTCAAGCCATATCGCCGCAGGCTGCACCGCATCCTGTTACCGATACTTTTGACAGAACCGGAAAAGGTAAATCCGTACGCAAGCCGGCACGAAACGCAGCGGTACACACTGCGCTGTCAGACGAAAAAAGCCTTTATACGGCATTGGAACTTCCGACCAGCGAATTTTTGGCTGCCGATGATTCTTCTGATGGCTTTGCCGAGTTTGAGCTGAAGATCCCGGATTACGATCTGCCCAAATCGGATATTCCCCTCACCATTAATAGCAAGGTCGAGTATTTTCTGAATGTCTTCCAGACAACGGGTCGTATCTGGTTTGGCAAGTGGCTCTCTCGCTCGGAGCGCTATATTCCCATGATGAAGGAGGTCCTGAGAAAAAAATCGTTGCCTGAGGATCTTGTCTATCTGGCGATGATCGAGAGCGGCTTTTCTCCCCATGCCTACTCCCCTGCCAATGCTGTTGGACCCTGGCAATTTATTGCCGGTACCGGAAAGCGGTATGCCCTTCGCATTGACCAGTGGGTTGATGAACGACGCGACCCTCTGAAGTCAACGGTTGCTGCCGCCATGTATCTTAAGGAGCTGTACCGTCTGTTCAACAATAACTGGTATCTCGCCGCGGCCGGCTATAATGCCGGTGAAAACAAGATACTGCGTGCCATCGACATGTATGACAGCAACGACTTCTGGGAACTCGCCGAGGGATCGTATCTGAAGCGGGAAACGAAGGATTATGTTCCGAAACTACTTGCTGCCGCCATTGTCGCGAAAAATCCGGAGAAGTACGGTTTTGCCGATGTCGCTTATCTTCCCCCCATTGAATTTGACACGGTTCTGATTCCATCAAGAACAGATCTCGATCTTGTAGCAAATTTGATTGGTGTCTCCCACGAGACCATTAAGGAGTTAAACCCTGCACTCCGCAAGTGGTGTACTCCACCGGATTATCCACAGTATGAACTGAATATTCCCAAAGGGGAAAAAGATCTTTTCCTGGCTGCTTACGCAAATGTTCCCGTGGAGGAAAGATACACCGAACGGGTGGAGTATGCCAGCTATCGCGCCAGAAAAGGCGATACAATTGCATCGATTTCCCGACGCTTCGGTGCTGATCCAAAAGAAGTGGCCGAGCTGAATAATCTGAAGCAGGCGCGTAAGTTGGCCGGTAAGCAGCTCAAGATTCCCACGATCCCGGGTCGTGCAGCGGCAGTCGTTGCTCGATCAGCTTCTGCGGCCGAAAATAAGAAAAAGGGCAAGCAGGTAGTGCAGTATTATACGGTGAAACGAGGCGATACCCTCACATCAGTCGCCAGACGATTTAATGTTACGACCAAAGTAATTGCAGTTTGGAATAATTTGAAGCCCAAGGGTATCCTCATGCCGGGCAAAAAGATTGTGGTGGCCAAATCGGACGAGTCAAGTTCCTCCTAGGAACCTGTCGGATTTAGGAAATCGAAGATTTACCCTAAGTCCGACAGACTCCTGACAGCTACAGCCCGGGAAAAATGCTCAACAGAACCATTGCCGTGAGACGGTAACGGAAAGGATCGGAACGGATGTATAATTTGCTTATCTCTCTTGGTGCGGCTGCAGTTGTTTTCGTTATTCTCATGTTTGCCGTCAACGTGCCATGGTGGGTTTCCCTGCTGGTGGCGCTTTCTCTCTTTACCGTTATGTATATTCTTGCGATGCGGTATGTCATGAAAAAAGTAAGTGCCGCCATGGAAAACGCCGGCAAGGACCTCCAGGGGCAGCGTATTGACAAGGCCATCAGGACACTCCAGGAAATGCTTCGCTATGGCGTCTGGCAGTTTTCGGTACGCGGTCAGATCCACTCGCAGATCGGGATGATTTATTACCTGAAACGAGATTTCTCCAATGCATTTCCACACTTGGAGAAAAGTTTTGCCAAAAACTGGATTGCCATGGGCATGCTGGCAGTCAGTTACATGAAAAGGAATAAAAAGGACAAGATGACGGCAACCTTCGAGAAGGCCGTTCAATGGAGTCCGAAAGAGTCCCTGTTATGGAATCTGTATGCATATTGCCTGGTGGAATCAGGAAGCCCTGATCTGGCGAAAAAAGTCCTGGAGAGAGGTTTGAAAAAACTGCCTGGTGAGGAGCGCATAGCCCACAACCTTCAAGCCCTGCAGGAAGGAAAAAAGATGAAGATGAAAGGCTTCGGTGATATGTGGCTCCAGTTCCATCTGGAAAAACAGAGCGTTATCATGAAGCAACAGGCGGCAGCCATGGGTGCCATGGGGCGCCGTAAGGTTGTTCGGAAGTAGTTTTGGTATGCATCACAGGGGGCAGTTGGCCCCCTATTTCGTGTTCCGGTCGATCCGGACCAGCGATCTGATTACATAATGTCCATCCGGAAAGTCTCGACAGGGGCTGGGCTGGAACTTTCCCGAAGTCTCTCGTAATCGGTCACCAGCCTTCACACGGATCAGCAGTCTGCTGGATTCAGGCACTATTCTTTCTGTTGCCATTTTGCATTGAAGCCGCACGAGACTCCGAGAAAGCCCCAGCCCAACGGAAGGTAGCGTTGTTTCGGAGTTTCCGGATGAAAACCATGTACCTTTTTCGAAAACCCGTGAGTCTTTTCGCGAGCCCCTATTGCTTGATTAGTGCGGTGATGCCTCCTTTGGGCGGATCGAGACGGTAGTAGCGCTGCAGTGCCTTAATATTCCATTCATCGAGCCTCTCACCCGCGGCCAGGAGCAGAAGACCTGTTCCGCTGCGTACGTCGCGGGTCACCAGCATGCCGCGCCGCAAATCTCCTGGATACAACTCCATCTCGACCATGCCGTCCATTTTTGACAGGGTGTGATACCTTGCCTGTACGGCAACTTCAAGTAATGGAAAGAGTGCCGGGTCGAACCTGGTTCCGAGCTGAGGTACAATCGCTTTCAACGTCATTTCGATTCCGTTGTCTCCCCTGGCCTTGAAAAATAATCTGTCCACGGCATCAGCCACGGCGAGTATCCGTGCACCGAGGGGAATGTCTTTCCCTGCCAAGCGGTCGGGGAAGCCACTGCCGTCAAAATTTTCATGGTGATGCCGGATTAGAATGCCGGCAGGTCTCAGGTCTTCTATCGTGTCTATCGCCGCCTGTCCCCGAACCGGGTGAAGTCGGTATTCCTGCATCTCACTCGGCAGCAATGTCTCGATTTCGCCGTGCAGCAGGGAGTCGGAAATGCCGATTTTGCCGATATCATGGAGGAGTGCGGAGACACGAACTACCTCGATTTCTTCTCGCGTACAGCCGCATTTTTCCGCTACCAGTACCGAAACCTCCGCCACATTTCTGCAATGATTTTGTGTTTCCCGGTCGCGTAGCTCCATGAGACTCGAAAAAGCAAGCAAGCTTCCCTCGTAGTTCTTTTTCAACTTGTCGTTCACTTCGTGCAATTCATTGATTTTGAGGCGAATCGCTGAGGTTTGTTCCAGAACGCGGGATTTCAGGTTGGCATTCCATTCCTGGAGTTCCTCGTTCTGCTGTTGAACCAGCGCTGAGAGCTGCCTGTTTTCCAGGATGATTCGGTAGTGTCCGAGTGCGTCCCGGATGGTGCGGATCAGCTCTTCATCGTTCCAGGGTTTGCTGATATAACGGTAGCTTCCCCCCTTGTTGATTGCATCAATAGTTGCCGAGATGTCCGCATAGCCGGTCAGCATGATTCGCGGAACATCCGGGACTATTTCGCGGGCCTGCTGAAGAAACTCCGCGCCGCAAATCCCCGGCATCCGCTGGTCGGAAACGATGACGCCGATATCGGTGGCTGAGCGCAGAATTTCAAGGCCCTGTTCCCCTGACGTGGCGGTCAGTACCTCCATGTCCTCACTTGCAAGGAGGCGGCGAATTGATTTCAGGATATTTTCTTCGTCATCCACACATAATATCCGGATCGAGTCTGTCATACTGGATTCCTTATTGTATCGGCAGGCGTATGGTGAAGGTCGTTCCTTCTCCAGGCCGGCTTTCCACGTAAATTTCTCCCTGGTGTTTCTTGATTATGTCGTAGGTAATGCTAAGACCGAGGCCGGTTCCCTTGCCGACCTCCTTGGTGGTAAAGAAGGGTTCGAAGATCCTGGACAGAACTTTTTCAGGAATACCGCAGCCGCTGTCGCTTACGGAGGCAAATACCGAGTCATGCTCATGCCAGGTTCGGACCCGTATTTCCCCCTGAGTTTCAATTGCCTGAGCGGCATTGACAAGCAGATTCATGAAGACCTGGTTCAATTGCTGAGGAAAACAGCGGATCAAAGGAAGGATTCCGAGATCGCGAACAAGGTTCGCTTTGTACTTAACCTCGTTCCAGACAATCTTGAGGGTGCTTTCCAGGCACTCATTGATGTCAACTGGTTTGCATTCTGATTCGTCTACGCGCGAGAAGCTCTTGAGGTTCTGGACAATTGAACGGACCCTTTCTGCTCCTTCGAGGGACTCGTCAATCAATTCTCTGCCGTCTTCGATGACATAGTCGATTTTCAGCGCCTTTCTGTTGTCCAGGAAGGTTTGTCGGAACTCTTCATCCGGGTGTGACGCAATGGCCTGCGATACATAGGTGAAATGTTCCGCCAGTCTTCCCAGGTATTTCCGCAGAGTTCCCAGGTTGCTGGAAATAAAGCCCATCGGGTTATTTATTTCATGGGCGACCCCGGCAGCCAATTGCCCGATGGAGGCCATTTTTTCCTGCTGGACGATCTTTGCCTGGGTGGCTTTCAGTTCGCCATAGGCTTTTTCCAGTTCGTCGCTTACCGCTTTTCGCTTGGTAAAATCATGTAGTGTAAGAACAAACCCCGATATTTCGTTTTGATCACTATTGGCAAACGGATATGAGGTGCAGTAAAAGCATCGTTCACTGGATTCATGGTGGATTTCATGTGCTGATGATAGCTCATCTGGGAAAATGAGACCGTGACGCTTGAGGAAATCTTTCCAGTGGGAGCCAATGATTTCCTGATAGGTCAGCGAGGTAAACTCCTGTAATGCCTTGTTGCAACGTTTGATTTTCCCATCTGCGGTGACGAGGATGACAATGTCGTCAATGCAATCCATTGTTCTTTCCCATTCCATCTTGGATGTCTCAACATGATTGAATAGGACATTCAGTTCTGCGTGACTCCGCAGCAGTTCAGCACGGCTTTTCTGCAGCTCCCGTTCGGCTTCTTTGCGGCGGGTTATGTCCTCCAGTTCTACAAGGTAATGGGTTGTTACGTCATCAGCATCTGTAATGGAAGAGATGGTGGCAAATTCCCAGAATGATTTTCCGTCGCGAGTATGGCTGATTCGCTCTCCGCACCATGTTCCGTCTGTCTGAATGATTTTCCAGGAGTCCCCGAAAATATCCGGTACAGTACCTGCCTTTCTGCTCGGGCCGGCATTTGCTCCGATTACCTCTTCCAGGTTGAACCCTGTCATCTTCATAAAACTTGCATTAGCATATTCAATGCATCCATCCGTGTCGGTAATGAGGAAGGCACTGGTACTTTGTTCCACTGCTCGTGACAATTTTCGCAGGACCTCTTCCGTTTCGAAACGTTCAGTTGTATCGAAACAGTAGCCGATATGGCCGCCATAAAAGCCATTTTCATCAAAAAATGGTCTGCCGAAAGTCTGGATCCGACGATACTCCCCGGATTGATTGCGCAGTCTGAATTCGCTTTCGAAGGAAATTTCCGCAGTGTGTGCAACACGCAGATCAGAGAGAATTTCTTCTTTATCTGCTTGATGGAGGTCTGCTATCCAGCCACCTTCAAGATCCTGATCGAAAGAATGTCCGGTAAAATCAAGCCACTTCTGATTGAAATAGTCAAAATTCCCCTGTGAGTCCGTGCGCCAGATCAGAGCAGGAGAGGTCTCGAATAGTTTGAGGTAGAAGTTTCTAGATTTTTCGAGTGCGTCCAGAGCCTGGTTTTTTTCGTCAATAATGCGTTTCTTTTCCAAGGCGGCGGAGATTGCCGGTTTCAGTCGCGCGAGTTGGTCCTTGAGAACATAATCCCAGGCCCCCGCCTTCATGCATTCAATGGCAGTTTCTTCATTGATGGCCCCGGTAACCATGATAATGGGCGTCTGCGACCTGTGTTCACGTGCCAGTGCAAGTACATCCAGACCATTGAACGAAGGAAGGTAAAAGTCGGAAAGAATTACATCGGGACAAAATTCCGACAGCGAACTGACAAAATCCGCTTGCGTATCAACGCGAAAAAATTGGCATGCAATGCCAGACCTGCTGATTTCGCGCTCAATGAGTGCCGCATCGGAGGGTGTGTCTTCCACCAGGAGGATAGAACAGACTATATTCATGGAGTCTCTCTCACTACAACTTTGTTGCGGCTGGTGAAGTAAAAGCAGTTTTGCTTCAACCTTAAAACTTTTGGCTATTAGGAGTAAATGGGTAGTTATCTGTTTTTAAGCATTGAAAAAATAGTATCTTTGATTAAGATTAATGCGGCCGTATCTGTTTAGTTAATTTTAAGGTACTTGCTTTCTCTGTCTCCGAACTATTCATTTTTCGGAATGGAATGTGCTTCTTATTGTAAACATATCGGTGATCAGGCGAAGATCTTTAACCGTCTGAACCGAGATATGTTGAGAGCGGAATTTAACCAGCGGAAAGAAAGCCGAAATTATGAAAGCCAAGGATACTTCACGCGTCTACCCGATACCACTCTTTTTCATTTTTCTGGCTCTGGCATGTGCAATCATTGTTGTTGGCTTCCGATATTATCTGAACCAGAAGGACAAGATTACCGGTGAAAAGTTGCAGGAGCTCTCTGCAATCGCCGGACTGAAGACGGAAGAGATTGCAAAGTGGCGGGATGAACGGCTGGCGAATGCAAAATCACTGCAGAGCAATCAACATTTTGCCCAACATGTGACATTTTTTCTAAAGCATCCGGATGACCAGGATTTGCGTGAAGAGCTGCTGGAATGGCTCTCTTCTTTTCAGAACAGTTTTTCGTACCGGAGTGTTGCACTGCTTGATGCACATTCCGTCCAACGGCTGATCGCGGGAGATCAGAGTGTCGCTACCGGAATGGTCTCCCAAGGGTTGGCATTGAAGGCGATGCGTAGCGGAGAGATTCAATTTTCGGATCTGCATGTCAGTGAAACCTTACATACTATCCACCTGGATATCCTGGTGCCTCTTTTTCTGTCCCATGAAAAAGGGCGGATCCCTGTCGGCGTTCTCCAACTCGTAATCGACCCGTCAAAGAGCCTCTATCCTCGTATGCTGTCCTGGCCGACGCTGAGTCCCAGCGCGGAAACACTGCTGGTACGGAGGGAGGGGAATCAGGTCGTGTTCCTCAATGAGCTCCGCCATCGAAAAGAAGCAGCGCTTAGCCTGCGATTTCCGCTTTCCTTGAAGAATCTCCCCGCGGCCATGGCGGTTCGCGGTTTTGAGGGAGTCACGCGGGGAATAGATTATCGGGGCGTCCCTGTTTTGTCAGCCGTAAAAAAAGTTCGTGGATCTCCCTGGTTTCTTGTTGCCAAGGTGGATACCAACGAAATTCTGAAGCCTGTCCGAGACCAGGCGTTAGTAGCGGGACTATTCGTTTCAATTCTGATTCTCCTTGCCGCACTTTTGATCGGGCTGTTCTGGCGACATGGCCGCGCCAGGCTCTATAAGAGTCTGTACGAAGAAGAACGTCGCTATCATGCTTTGGCCAAACGGATCGAGAACCTGACCAGATATGCCTACGACTCCATACTTCTCCTTGATGGACAGCATCAGGTCATTGAGGCGAATGAGAAGGCAATGGATGCCTATGGCTACTCCCGGGATGAGCTGTTAGGGCTTCAATTGAAGGATCTTCTCTCCCCCGAGGAGGTACTTGGTATTGAGGAAAGAACTCGGGAAATACAGCAAAGAAGAGGCGCGGTGTTTGAGAGTGTTCATCGGCGGAGAGACGGCACCTTCTTTCCCGTGGAATGCAGCGTCAGTTACCTGGAAATGGTCGATGCGGTGTATTTTCAGGTCATCGTCCGGGATGTGAGCAAGCGAAAAGCCGATGCGGCGCGTATAGACCGCCTGAATCGCATGTACGCCACCCTGAGTCAGGCAAACCAGGCAATTGTCCACGGACCTGACCGGCAGAAAGTTTTTGAGGAAGTTTGTCGTGTCATTGTCGAGAAGGGCGGCCTCCGCATGGCGTGGATTGGCCTGATGGACCAGGCGTCTCGACAGGTGAAGCCGGTGGCTCATTTCGGGTTTGAAAATGGCTTCCTGGAACGATTGGAAATATCGGTTGATGACATTCCTAGAGGACGAGGCCTTTCCGGCAGAGCCGTTCGAGAAGGTCGCTTCGTTGTCTGCCAGGATGCCGTTACGGACCCGAACATTGAACCCTGGCGCGAACTTGTGCTATCCCGTGGGTACCTTTCCGGAGTATCTTTCCCGCTCATGGTACATGGTGAAGTTGTCGGGGTGCTGTCCAGTTACTCCGCTGAGTCCTACTATTTCGATGACGAGATACTAGCCCTGTTCGAAGAATTGAGCCAGGACGTTTCCTTTGTCCTGGAATCTCTTGCCCGGACTGAAGAACTGCGATGGAGCGAGAAAAGGTATCGCCTGCTCTTCGATTACATGATAAATGGTTTTGCGGCGCACGAGCTGGTTTTCAATGCCGAAGGCAAACCGGTGGATTACCGGATTCTTGAGGTAAATCCTTCTTTTGAACAGATTACCGGAATTACCCGGGAACAAGCTGTCGGAGGTCTTGCCTCACAGGTCTACCCACTGGACGTGGCTCCATTTCTGGATATCTATGCGGATGTTGCGTTGAATGGTACGACAGCGGTTTTTGATACCAGCTATCCGATCATGGACAAATTCTTCAGTATTTCCGTGTTCTCCCCTGGCAAAGGTCTATTTGCGACGATCTTTACCGATTGTACCGAGATGAGGAGAGCCGAGGAAGACAGAATGCGCAATGAGGCCCGCCTCCAGAGCCTCTATAATATTTCCCAGTACCGGGCAGCGCACGTCCAGGATCTTCTGGATTTTTCCCTTGCCGAGGCCTTGCGACTGACGGCCAGCAAGTTCGGCTACATTTATTTCTATGATGAAGAAAAACAGGAGTTTAGCCTGAACTCCTGGTCGAATGAAGTGATGAAGGACTGCGCGGTGGTAGAACCGCAGACCACGTACGCCCTTGCTAGAACCGGCCTCTGGGGCGAGGCGGTCCGTCAGCGGCGGCCGATTCTGGTGAACGACTTCCAGGGCTGCAGCCAGTTCATGAAGGGCTATCCGCCGGGGCACGTCGAGCTGTTCTCCTACTTGACCATTCCTGTTTTCTTCGGCGAGAAAATCGTTGCCGTGATCGGTGTCGCAAACAAGGGTGGTGCCTATGACGAGACCGATGTCCGGCAGTTGACCCTGTTGAGCGACTCCGTCTGGAAATATGTGGAGCGCAAAAATACTGAGGATGAGCTTATCTCCCTCAATTTGATGCTGGAACAGCGGATCCAGGAACGGACCTCGGACCTGGAGTCTTTTGCGTATTCCGTATCGCATGATCTCCGTACTCCGTTGCGGGCGATCATCGGCTTCTCCAGGATAGTGCTTGACGATTACTCGGCTGTACTCGACAGCGAAGGACTTCGTCTTTTGAACGTCATCATCGACAATACCAAGCAGATGGGGCAGCTGATAGACGATCTGCTTGCCTTTTCGCGGGCGGGACGCAGCTCAATAAACTATTCGCAGATCGACATGACTGTTTTGGCCAAGGATGTCTGCGATCATCTTGTTACGGATGAAATACGGGATAAACTAGCGATTCAGCTCGGAACGCTGCCGGAAACAGAGGGTGACGTTTCGCTGCTTCGTCAGGTATGGACGAATCTGTTGTCGAATGCCGTGAAGTTCACGTTGCCAAGAGTTGACGGCCTGATTGAGGTGGGGGCGATTTCTGCTGAAGACGAGAATGTCTACTATGTGAAGGATACGGGTGTCGGTTTCGATATGCAGTATGCGGACAAGTTGTTCGGCATCTTTCAGCGGCTCCATTCTGCTTCTGAGTTCGAGGGGAACGGGGTTGGTCTAGCCATCGTGCAGCGGATTATCAGTTGTCATGGTGGGCGAGTATGGGCAGAAGGTCGGCAGGGGGAAGGTGCGACGTTCTACTTTTCCCTGCCCCGGAAAAGGGCGGCATGATGAAAAATTGCGGCGCGGTAGAAATTCTGCTGGTGGAGGACAATCAGGCAGATGAGGAACTTGCCCTCCGGGCTCTCAAAAAAGGAAAAATCGCCAATACTATCTTTGTCGTACGCGATGGGGCCGAAGCGCTCGACTTTCTGTTTTGCAAAGGGGAGTATCGTGACAGGGATACCTTGCTCAGGCCGAAGGTCATCCTGCTCGACCTGAAACTACCCAAGATAGACGGTCTGGAAGTTCTGCGGCAAATCAGAAACAGCGAGCTTACTCGATTGATTCCGGTGGTGGTGCTCACTTCTTCTCGGGAAGAGAGGGACATTGTCGAAAGTTACCGGCTCGGCGTCAACAGCTTTATCGTCAAACCGGTGGAGTTTGATAAATTCGTCGAAGCGGTGAAAAATCTCGGCTGGTACTGGTTGCTTCTCAACCAGCCTCCCCATTGAAATATTGGCTCTTTTCAGTGCTACACTTATTGGTACCGGTTGGAGGTTGCAGTTGTCGGAGGAGGCGCGAATGAAAGAGCGACTTGTCATACACTTGAAGAACGGCGACACGGTGGAAGGCCGCCTGTCGGGAACTTTGGGTAGCAGCAGCGTAGATATCGAGATCTTCGCAGAAGTGGAGAACCGAGTGCTCCTCTTCGCGCTTGACGAGATTTGTGCCATCAGTTTCGTCGGGACTCCAGACTGGTTGGTGGCCGACGAACCGACTGTCCCTGAGGAGGTACAGATCACCACCGGTGAAACCTACAAGGTGAAAGTCTGTACGAAAAGGCAGTTCCTCAAGGGTTTCATAGCGCTTCTCCTTGATGAGACCCTGCCATACAAAACCATCTTCTTTACTTTTTCAGGCGTTCGCTCCCGCAGCGAGACTCGCTGCATCGGCGAGATACTCCAGGAAGAAGGTCTGGTCGATGATGAAAGTGTGCATGAGGTCCTTAAGAAGCAAGAGGCTCTCCGACAGAGACTGATTGGGGATGCCATTGCGGAAACAGCCAATCTTTCTCAGGATGCGATAGAGTCAACGATCCAGGATGCAACGGAAAAATCCGGCACTCCGCGCGATGCGCGAGTGGGCGATATCCTGGTTGATGCAGGTCTTGTCACGCGCGAACAGGTGGAGAAAGCATTCGAGTCCCAGGAAAAGGGCAAAAAGATAAAGGTGGGAGAGCTTCTCGTGAAACAGGGACTTGTCATCGAAGAACAGCTCCTCTCTGCCTTGGCTACCAAATTCCGGCTCCGGTTCATCAATCTCGAGACGGTTCTCCCTTGCGAGGAAGCGCTGGGTGCACTTTCCGAAGGACTTGTGAATCGTTTGCAGGTCTTTCCGGTGGATTTTGACGGCCGCAGACTCGTTGTTGCCACGTCTGCTCCAACTGACCCGACAGTGGGTGACAGTCTCAGGTTCAGTACGAACCAGAGGATCGAGCTGGTGGTCGCGACCGCCCGGCTGATCTCAGAGGCCATTGAAAAATATTACTATCGCGATAAGAGCGAGATAGAATCTCTCCTCAAGGCAATGAAGGAAGAAGCTCAATCGGTTACGGTCGAGGAGGTTGGTCCGACGCAGAGGATTATGCCGTGCGGTTCATGATAGGTGAGATGCGCGATGCCGAGACAGCCAAGATCGCCATCGAGGCGTCTCTCACCGGGCACCTTGTCTTCAGCACCCTTCACACCAACAGTGCCTCGGAGACCGTTGTCCGCCTGATAGACATGGGTATGGACCCCTTTAACTTTGCCGATGCCTTTCTCGGAATCATCGCCCAGCGTCTGGCAAAGAGGCTTTGCGTCAAATGCCGGATGTCCGTTCGGCCGAGCCGGTAAGAATACGACGCGCTTCTAGAGGATTTTTGCCATGATGCCGGTCATGTGTCTGATGTCATTCCAGCATTCGTGGATGCAACCGTTATGCGGAAACAGGGTTGTGATTATTGCGGAGGGCGCGGCTATAAGGGGCGTATCGCCATCCATGAGCTTATGCTCGGTACCCCCGCTGTCAAAAGTGCCATCAGGGAGGGAAGAAGCGTCGATGAACTTCGGCGGCTTGCCCTGGCAGATGGCATGTGGACCCTCAGAATGGATGGAATAATGAAGGTTTTCGCGGGTCTGACCAATATGGAGCATATCCTCAAGGTCTGTATATGATGCAGATTGGATTTTGCGCCGGTGTCATGAAGAAAGACCCGATTACCGGACCAAAGAAAATTCAATAGGAACAATTGAGGAGCTGAATCTTGGAAAAATTACGTATTCTGATAAACGAGGATATGCCTTCCGACGCGGAACTCCTTGAACATGAAATCCGCAAGGGCGGCATTGCGTTCATTTCCAGACGGGTTGATACGCAGGAGGGTTTTCTTGCTGCACTGGAAGAGTTTGTTCCTGACCTCATCATCTCGGACTTCAATCTCCCGAGTTTCAACGGGATGCAAGCGCTGGCACTGGCACGCGAACAATCACCTTTTACCCCGCTCATCATTGTCACGGGTGCCTTGAACGAGGAGACCGCCGTGGAATGCATGAAGGCGGGCGCTGACGATTATGTGTTGAAGGACCATCTCAGGCGCCTTGTTCCGGCAATTGGCGCAGTTTTGGCGAATAGTAAGTCGAAGCGGGAAAAAATACTTGCAGAGGAGCATCTGGCCGCCTCGGAACGGAAGTTACGTGCCGTATTCGAGCATGCCCATGATGCAATTTGTCTCCTGAACGAAGGCGTTTTTGTTGACTGTAATCCGATGGCCGAGAAACTGTTCGGCGTTTCCCGGAGCAATCTTCTGAACCGTTCCCTGGTGGATTTTTATCCGGAAGAAAACGTCGGTGGCATCGTTTCCCCGGACCTTACCGCGGAAAAGTTTCGCAAGGCTCTGGCGGGTGAACCACAGGTTTATGAATGGTCCCTCCAGAGGCCGGACGGTACGGTGTTCGCCGTGGATATTGGCCTGAGCTCCATTGTACTTGATGGAAATACACTGCTCATGGCAATTGTGCGCGATAGTACAGAAAAGAAATGCATTGAGCAGGAGTTGCGCGAAAATGAAAAAAAATATAAGGACCTTTCCCAGGAGTTTAATGCCGTGCTGGACGCCATACCAGACCCCATTCTTCTCCAGTCGCCCGATCTGGAAATAGTCTGGGCCAACAGGGCTGCCACAGCCAGTTTTAGAGAAGATGAGGAGAATCCGGCAGAGCGCCATTGTTTCAAGCTGCTTCATCAGACCTCGGTGCCCCATGAGGGCTGCCCGGTGCTGGAATGTTTCGATACCGGCAAGCCGGCAAAAAAAATAATTTCCGTCACCGACCGGGTGTGGGAGATTCGGGCCGTACCGATCAGGAAAGAAGATGGCACTATACTCAACGTTATTGAGATCGGCCGGGATATTACTGAGATGAAGAAGCTGGAACAACAGCTGATACATTCCCAGAAGATGGAGGCAGTGGGCCAGCTTGCCGGAGGAATTGCGCATGATTTCAACAATATTGTTACCGCGATCATTGGCTACGGCAACCTGATTCTGATGAAACTTCCGGAAGATGACTCGTCGCGGCACTTTGTGGAGCAAATACTGGTCACGGCGGATCGTGCAACGGAACTGACACAGGGGTTACTTACCTTCAGCCGGAAGAAGGTGCTCAATATGCAGCCGGTCAGACTCAGTGATATTGTCAATGGTTTTCGGTCGTTTCTGGCGAGAATCATCGGTGAACAGATTGAGATTACCACGGATCTTTTCGGGGAACCGATTTTTGTCTATGTCGATAGTGCTCAAATTGAGCAAGTCTTGATGAATCTTGCCACCAATGCCCGCGATGCCATGGTACAGGGGGGAACACTTTCTGTCTCGACGGAAATGAGAGAGCTGGATGATAGTTTTATCAGCAAGCATGGGTACGGAGAACCGGGGTGGTACGCGTGCATATCGGTAACCGATACCGGTGTCGGGATGGATGAAGAAACAATGAAGAAAATTTTCGAACCTTTCTTTACCACCAAGGAAGCGGGGAAAGGGACCGGATTGGGGCTTTCGATCGCCTACGGTATTGTTAAAGAACATAACGGGTATATTTTCGCCTACAGCAGACCTGGCACCGGCACTACTTTCCGGATTTACCTTCCGGTAATTGAATCCGTAGCACAGCGGCGTGAAATTCCAAGCTATCTTGAACCCCAGGGAGGTCACGAGACGATTTTAATTGCCGAGGATGATGCCCAGGTTCGGGAAATTACGACGAAACTTCTAAGCGGCTATGGCTATAGGGTTATCCAGGCCGAGGATGGCGATGATGCGATACGGAAATTTGAAGAATTACAAGGTCCTGTGCACCTGATGATTCTCGATGTTCTCATGCCCAACAAGGGGGGGCGTGAGGTGGCGGATGCTGTCTGCCGCATTTCCCCCGGGATGAAATTTCTTTTTAATAGTGGGTATCCATTAGACCTGCTCGTGAACAAGCGAATTCTGCCGGAAAATACTGATTTCTTCACCAAGCCGATCGCGCCGAGAGAACTGCTTAGCAAGGTCAGGGAGGTTCTAGACAGGTAACAGCCGTGGAGAGTGGATCGACAAAAGCCGCACCAAAAATGGTGCGGCTTTTGTCTGCGCGGGAGGAATATCCGGCCGTTATTTCCTGTTCGCAGGTGGAGCCGACACTGCCTGATGGATGTCGCGGATGATCATTGAGGACAGTTTTCCCATCCCGGAACTCATGGCCTGGGCCAATCCGGCCGGAGTCCGTTCCGGAAGAGGTTCCGAAGTCTGGTACTGCTTCTGGAACAGTAACCTGTTCGGCGCGCCTGAGTGTGATAGATCGAGCAGGGTGATCGAGATCGTTAAGGCTGCGGTGCGTTTGTTTGCAGCGTCAATTTCCAGGAAATCATCAACGCTGCCTTCCAGGACGTAACGGGCATGTTCAAGGTTGCGATAAGAAAATGCGGCTTTAAATAAACCGGAGTTGCGGAGGTCTCGCAGCAGGTAGTCACTTACCATGTCTCCCGGGTTTACCATCCAGCGGTTGCTGGCATAGGTGTCAAGTTTGTATGGTTCGGGTCGGAAAACCATGGATTTCGTATTGAACGCCCTGGCCACGGAAAACCGCTCAATCTTTATTGCCTCATCGATTGGTGCAAGTTTGGAGAATCCCGGCGATGGATATTCCAAGGTGTACCTTTCCGCAATGGTTGACGGTTTGTCTCTCTTGAGGCATCCGGTAAAGAGACTAACGGAAAGCAAGAGAATCAATGCGCTGGGGACCAAGACAGAAATTCCCTTAATTTTTTTTCGAATTTTGGGCCACGGGTTTCTGGTCATAATTTCACCTCGTCGTGCTTTTCACTGACGCCGGGCAGCGGGCGGAGTGCTGAAGATCAAGTCTGATGGTGTGGCGTTGAGCCTGTCGAGAAGATTTTGAAGAGTCTCCGAGGATTGCTGGAGATTTTCCGTGGTGATCCTCAAATCCGTAGTGATGGCGCGGCTTCTTCGGTCGATTCCTTCCACAAGCTGGTTGGTTTTTTCAGCGGTGTCCGCAAGTTTGAGTGACTCGACCTCTTTTCTGACCCCTGCGATAAGATTTTTCGCCTCCACCAGGGAGTCCCTGGCCTCGGTCAGAACCTCTTCGATTCTGCCTTCCGCGACCACCGAATCTATTCTGGCAACAGCTCGTTCCATGCTAGCTGAGGTGGATTCGAGATTTGTCATGATGCTGTTCATCTTTTTGCCCGCTAGCAGGTCTTCTGTTGCCTTGCCTACCGATTTGAACTGGTCGGAAAGCCCTTTGAAATCGATTTCCTTGATATTGTTTAGAACCTCGTCAACGCCTGAGAGGAGTTGCCGGAGTTCTGAGGGGCGCGAGGGAATAATGGGGTATTCCGCGGCGAAATCAATCTGGGGGGAAAAGTCGGGATCTTCCGGTTTTGTTCGGTCCAGTTCGATAAAAACAATTCCGGTGATGCCGGCGGTTTTCAGTCGGGCCACTGTGTTCTGTTGAAGGTCTCCCTCCAGTTCGACCTTCATTACCACTTCCACGAGCTTGTAGTCGGGGGCAACACGAATCCTTTCAACCCGTCCCACATCCACACCGCGGTACTTGACGCTGGAATCCATCTGCAATCCCTGGACAGATTCATCGAAAAACGTCACGTAGGTGGCACCTTTCTGGAAATATTTCGAGGCACCGATCCAAACTATTATTCCTGCACCAATGATGATGCCTCCCATTACAAAGAGTCCGATTAAAAATTTCGAGGTTTTTCCTGGCATCGCTATTTTGCTCCTCTGGTATCATGTCCTGCCGGAGTTCTGTTAAAGAAATTGGTGACTCGCGGGTCGGTAGAAGTTTCCTTCAGTTCCAGCGGGTTACCCACGGCGATGATTCCCTTTGCTTCCTTGTCCAGCATGACGATACGGTGGGCAATGGAAAAGAGTGAGTCCAGTTCGTGGGTTACCACAACCATGGTGGTTCCGAGTCCCGAATTGATCTGTTTCATAAGAATGTCCAGTTCGGCAGACGTGACCGGGTCGAGTCCGGCGGACGGTTCATCGAAAAAGAGAACCGTTGGGTCGAGGGCCATGGCTCGGGCCAGCCCGGCCCTTTTTTTCATTCCTCCCGAGAGTTCCGACGGGAGGTGTTTCTCGAACCCGCTCAGGTTGACCATGCTCAATTTCATGCGCACGATTCGGTCAATGGCTTCCCGGCTAAGGTCAGTGTATTCTTCAAGGGGCAGCGAAACATTCTCCGCAAGTGTCATGGAACCGAACAGAGCACCCGATTGGAAGAGCACGCCGATATCTTTCCGGATTGTTTTCAGCGCAGTTTCGTCATGCGTGGCCACATCGATTCCGTTGATGAGGACCCGGCCGGCAGCGGGTTTATAAAGCCCGAACATGTGTTTCAAAAGGGTGGACTTGCCACAGCCGCTTCCACCGAGAATAACCAGAATTTCACCCCTCATGACCTGGAAGTTCACATCGCGGAAAATTACGTTTTCACCGTACTGTGCGGTTAGGTTTTCAACAACGATAATCGGCGTTTTTTCCGGTGCGGTCACGTGCTGGCCTTTCGGTTAAAAGTTTCGGTACTACCAAGTCTGATGAACTCGCAAAAAGTCGTCATACCCGCGGCTTGTGCGCAGTAGCCCTAGCGAAGGAGCAAAGCGGGTATCCAGTGAAGATGTTACTCACTGTAATTCCTGGATTCCCGTTTTCACGGGAATGATGGTACATCGTACATTTCAACTTTTTGCGAAAGCATCAAGTCTTTCTACAACACTTTCCGGTGAGTGATTGAGGCTCCGGTTCATTTTTTCCTCGCATCATGACAGTCAAGTGCAAACAGCAGCAGCGGCTCCGCTAGCGAATGTAATAGAAAATAATGGCAAAGAGAGAGTCAGCGACGATTATCAGGAAGAGTCCCGCGACCACTGCTGACGTGGTGTATTTCCCCACTGCCTCGGCGCCTCCCCGAACGCAGAATCCTCTTTGGCAGCCGATTCCTGCAATCAGTATGGCAAAGACCACCGTTTTGAAGATGCTGGAAAGGATATCAAAAATACTGATGCTCTTGATAGTCTGGGTAACATAGGTAAAGACGGTCAGGTCGAAGCCGAGAACTCCGACCGTCATCCCGCCGAGTATTCCAAACAGGTCTGCATAGAGAGTCAGGAGCGGAACGACCAGCATGGCTGCGAGAACTTTGGGAAGGGCAAGGAAGCGGGTCGGATTGAAGCCCATGGTAACCAGTGCGTCAACTTCCTCGTTGACCATCATGGTGCCTATTTCAGCCGCAAAGGCTGACCCGGAGCGTCCTGCAAAAATAATTGCCGTGATGATCGGGCCGAGTTCTCTGACCATGCCAAAACCCACGAGAGATGCAACATACAGATTTGCACCGAATTGTTTGAGTTGGAGAGATGACATGAAAGCGATGATCATGCCGAGGAGGAAGCTGAGCAGGGCAACGATGGGCAGGCCGTCCTGCCCCGCCCTTTTTACATAGAAAAAAAAGTCTCCCCACCGTACCGAGCGGGGGTTGAGAAATGATTGGAAGAGTGCCACCAGCAGGTCGCCGAGAAAGGTGAGCAGATTGACGAAATCTCTTGAAACCGACAAACTCACTTCCCCGACTTGTTCGATGAGCGAGTCGGAGTTTTTTTCCGGAGGAGGAGGGGCGGCCATAACGGCGGAGCGGTCGACTAAACTGAGAATTCCCCGAATCTCCTCACTCATGTTTTCAAAGGAGCAAGGGATGGATACCTGTGCCGAGTATTGTTCAATTTCCAGCAGGACCAGCGCGCCTGCGCTGTCCAGATAGTCGACTCGTCCCAAATCAATGGTTACAGCGGAGGGCTTCAGTTTTTCGAAAATAGCTCGGACTTCAGTCTGAATGGCTGTCATTGTCTGGAAAGACATCTGCCCTGACAGGCTGAGATGCATCGGCCCGCCCGAATCCCCGCGGGATTCCATGGAAAATTCATCGGTTGTTTTCAGGTTTCTATTCATAGCGTGCTGTTCGATGGGCTGTTAAAGTCCAGGGACATGAATTGCGACTCCGTGATTCCGGTTTGGCGCATAAACTCGGAATCAATCCCGATGATGATGACTCCGGTAAGTTTTTCGCCGCTAAGGAGGGGAACGCAGATAATATAAACCTTACCCCCTCCCTGGAGGTAAAGGCTTGACGTGTAAGCTCTTTTCTTCTGAAGGACGTTCGATACAACGTGGTAATTGCCGTAGTTCTGGCTACCGGATAATGAGTTTTGTGTCCTGCTGGTGATAGTTACCCCATGCCTGTCCAATAGTGCCAGGGAAAAAGGTGAGCTGCCGCCAGGTCCGTTGATTTCAGCATAGAAAATATCGAGAATCGTTTTGGTTTTCTTGTATTTTTTATGGTGAAGACTTTCCGAGAGTTCAGGAATAAAAAGAGCAAGGTTTGCTTGAATCCGGGTCTTGAGTGAGAGTGCCGCGGGACTTGGGGACGGTGCGCTGGGGCGACACCCGGAGGCAAGCGCAAGAATAAAAGCAAGAAGAGTTATGGTATGAATCAAGGGAATGATTCGATGAGCAGTTCTTGGAGTGCTTTCATTTTTCATGAAAAACCATTCGATATCAGTCACCGATTTTTAGAATATGCGAGCGGAAAATATCCGGCACTTATTTCAGCCGCTTTAGCTGCTTGAAATTGCTACCATTGTTGTTGCGCGGCAGCTTCCCATTGCAAAAGAAAAATAATTATAGCAAGGATTGTCAATTTGACAAAGAGAAAGGTTGGAAATATCAGAAGGTACCGTTAGGCGCCTGTCGGAAGGTAATGCCCTTCGCGCCGGACGTGGAGATTATTTCCGGGGGGGGAGACGCGCTGTCAGTATTCCTTTCCCGTTACTTGAGGTATTTTTCTACCGCTCTGTTGTGTTCAGCCAGGGTAGTGGAAAACTGGTGGGTACCGTCCTTTCGTGCGACAAAGTACAGGTACTGTGTCTGTGCCGGAAAGAGTACCGCTTCAATGGATTCTACTCCCGGGTTGCCAATGGGACCCGGGGGAAGACCTTTGATGCGGTAGGTGTTGTAGGGTGTGTCACGGAGTATGTCCTGCTTCGATATCTTGCCGGCAAAGGCACGGATTCCGTACACGGAGGTGGGATCGCTCTGGAGCGGCATGTTCCTTTTCAGGCGATTGTGAAAAACCGATGCGATGAGAGGACGTTCTGACGGAACGACCGCTTCTTTCTCAATCATCGAGGCCAGGGTGAGGACCTCCAGTTCTGACAACCCGAGACTTCGTGCCCGATCGGCAAATTTGAGATCATACGTTGAGCGAAATTGTGATACCATCGTCTTTATCAGAGCTTTTGCATCCGTATCAGGTTTTATGGTGTAGGTGCGGGGAGAAAGAAATCCTTCGACACTTTTTGTCGGAATATCCAGTTCATTGAGAAGTGTGCGGTTGAAGCATTGCCTGAGGAAGTTCTCTTTGAGAAGAATTTTCCGTTTTTCCAGCAGTTCGCCTATCTGAAAGATCGAATATCCTTCGGGTACGCTGAATCGGACTTCGAAGACATCGCCATTGACAAGCTTTGCAAGGATTTCCACCGGAGTCATGCCGTCGCTGAATCGGTAGCTGCCGGCCTGAATCTTTTCGTCGGCACTTTCGAGTCGGGCATGGAGGGAGAAAAGCGTGGCATTGCGGATAATGCGGGATGCCGCCAGCTCTTCGGAGATTTTCTTCATGGTAGAGCCGGAAGAGAAATCGAAGACCTGAACCCGGCGGCCGTTTCCGTAGGGAGTGGCAAGAAAATGCAGATAGGAACTGATGGAAAGCACCACGAGAATGAGTACTGCGAGTAGCACTATCAGCCATGGTTTAAATTTTCCCGTATGCCTGGATACGTAGAAAGCTGTTCGTGAAAAACGATCCTTGAGTTCTTGTAGCATGAGGATGTATTTGTAGGGTATCTTGCTGTTCCTGTCAAGCCTGAACACCGCTGCTTGACAAGGATTGGCTTTGTTGTTACAAAAACCTTGGATGATATATATTCACTGCCATGATCGAGACGATCAGAGGAGATTTCCGTGGAACTGAATACTCTGGATGACATTCTGGAATTTGCACTGGAGAGGGAAGACGCTTCCTATCGCCTGTATCTCAACGCTGCGAAAATATCCGCCAATACTTCGGCACGGAAGATTTTCGAAGAATTGGCGGAGCAGGAGAAGGGTCACAAAAAACTACTGCTCAATCTGGATAAGGGAAAAATTGCCAATTACACCTTTCGAAAGGTGCCAGACCTGGGTATCAGTGATTACCTGGTTGACATCACCTATCATGATTCGATGACCTACCAGGAAATTCTGATCTATGCCATGAAAAACGAGGAGAAGGCCACCCGCTTTTACCTTGAAGCAGTAGATATGACGGATGACCCTGAGTTGAAGAGCCTTTTATCGATGCTGGCCAATGAGGAACAGAAACACAAGTTTCGACTTGAATCGCTCTATGAGGAGAAGGTGCTGACGGAGATGTAATGTCCGTCGCGACCCCGGTTGCTACCGAAAGGGCCTTTGACAGGCCCTTTTTTTTATGCCTTGAATTTGCTTTCGGTCCCGTTTCTCAGCCGGGCGATGTTTTCGTGATGTTTCAGAATCACGATGACTGAAATCACCAGGGACATGGCAACGATAGTGGCGTCGCGATAGATGAGGGTGGTAAGGAGAGGCATAACCGCTGCTGCCGCTATGGAAGCGAGGGAGACATATTTCCGCGAAACCAGGACGGCGATGAAGACGACTAGTGCTCCCAGGACAGCAAAGGGAGTGGTGGCCAGAAAAACTCCCAGGGCTGTGGCAACACCTTTGCCTCCTTTGAAGCGTAGGAAAATCGGGAAAATATGGCCGAGGAAAGCCGCGATACCGATCAGTGCAATCCACGCAACGGGGAGCTGGAGGGCCTTTGCGGCCAAAACAGGGAGCAAACCCTTGAGGCAGTCGCCAACCAGAGTCAGGAGGCCGATTTTCCTTCCCAGTGTCCGGTATACGTTGGTGGCGCCGATATTGCCGCTGCCCTTGGTCCGGATATCCACTCCGCCGAAAGCTTTTGCCAGGAGAAGGCCGGTGGGTATGGACCCGATACAATAGGCACAGAGAAGCAGAATACTATTGGAAACTATCATTAGTGCTCCGAAAAAAGGATTATTTTGGATTCCAGCTGGGGCAGGGATCAAGGGGAAATCGAACAGCTTTGCCGGGATGCCCCGAATCCTGAGCCGGAAACTTGTTACCAGGAGGAAAACTTCCGTTCCTTCCGTTCGGTAAAGAGAATAAGGGCAACAGCTAAAAAGAGGATGTCCCTCAGGATGGCAACCCAGGCCGAGGTTTTTTCTCCACCCTGACGGAAACAGCCGCAGTCGATATCAAGCCCACGCATGATGGTGGACGCGAGAAGCACGATGAAGAGAATATTCATGGCGGCAATGATTCCGGCGGAGGCCCGGACTTTATAGCCGACAATGAGAAATAACCCGCAGGCTAGCTCTACCCACGGCAGCGTAGCCGCAACCAGGTAGTTGATGCTATACGGGAGCAGCTTGTAGGCGGCTACGGAACCGGCAAAGGCAACGGGGTCACGAATTTTCAGAATTCCGGCATATACGAAAACGAGGCCAAGTCCGATACGAAGGGTCAGGAGGAAATAGTGTTTTGCTTTTTTCTTCATCCTCATTGATTCGCTCCTTCGATGGGGAAGCCGGCATCTTTCCATTCGGGATACCCTCCGTCGAAAATGAGGATTTGACGGTAACCCTTTTGTAATAATATATTCCCCAGGTCCTTGCTGTCGCGACAGCCGTATCCGCTGCAGTACAGTACCAGGGTTGCATCGTACGGTACCTTCTCCGTGAAACCTTGCAGATCGGTAATGATAGTGGCAGGCGGAAGCGAAGTGGCACCTTGTATGTGACCTTGGGAAAATACGGATTTTTCTCGTGCGTCTACAAAAATGGCTTCTTTTTTGTCAAAAAGATCTTTGACTTGTGCGAGCCCGGCAGGAAGGAGACTGGTTGTTGGGGCGGCAGTGATCTCCGGGGTGGTTGCGGTACCTGAGTGCTTTCCGGTATAGACATCCCAGAGCAGACGATGGTTCCAGGTTATCCCGATTGCCACTGCGAGAAGAATAATAGCGGTCATTTCGATAAGCAGTTTTTTGTTAGTAACTTTCATGGTGGTTCCAGTCAGCTCTTTTCGATATTTTGCATCATCCTAGGGCTCGCTCATCACGCACTTTTTGTCATCCTTGTTGCAGTAGCGTACAACGTTCACGGTTTCTGTTGTAATCAGGCCCCCACTCATCATTTCGTCAATTACCGGCATTGCCTTGTCCAATTTCTCCTGGCTTGCGACAACCTCGATAATCAGCGGCAGATCGGTTGAAAGCCGGAGAAGTTTGTCCGTATGATAGAGACTGTGGGCCCCGAAGCCTGCGACCCCGCGCAGAACCGTCGCGCCGGCAAAGCCCTCTTTGATAAAATAGTCAATCAACGCCTCATACAACGGTTTGCGTCCGTATTTATCGCTCTCACCGATAAAAATTCGCATGAGGATTTTTTCCCCGAAAAATTTGGGCATGGTTCCCTCCCTAGAGATAGCGAGCAGCAGTAATACCTACCCAGGTGAATAGCAGGCAGACCAGAACACTCAATAACACATTTGCTGATGCGGTGACGAAGTTTCCTTCTTCCAGCAATCGGAATGTTTCATAGCTGAAGGTCGAGAACGTGGTGAGACCGCCGAGAAATCCGACGGTGAGACCGACACGGAGAACGGGAGGGAGCAAGGTGCTTCGGAGACCGAACTCCATGAGAAATCCAATAATAAATGCACCGGCAATATTGACGACAAAGGTGCCGTAGGGGAAGTCACGTCCCAGAAGGGCGTAAACCCAGCCGGAGAGGAAATAGCGGGACAAACATCCGAGGCCGCCGCAGACTGCCACTGCAAGTGCAATTTCCATGAGTCCTCACTGATAATCAAAGCTTGACCTTTTGTCACTTGTTGGAGATATACGGTGCGGCAAGAACCGCGGTTACTGTCTGTTGTTATGGTGGTATCTCCAGATTTTTCCCAAACTAGCGTGAAAAATGCGCAATGTCAAGAGATTGGAATCGTATTTCCGGACAATTACCTTGCCGGAAGAATAGTGGTCGCACTGCTTGACACCTACTCATTTCAACGTCAGACTACAGTCCTGTTTTGCGGATTGTACTTCACTTTGGAGGGCACATGAATCAGCAGGCACAACATGTTATTACCAGGCTTTGTCTCGAAAGGCACCCTGAAGGGGGGCATTATCGCGAAACCTACCGTTCAGTAGAGTCGATATCGGCGGAGTATCTTCCTGAGAGGTTTGCTGGTGGCGCACGGCCCTTTTCGACAGCAATCTATTTTCTCCTCGTCGATGATGACTTTTCTGCCTTGCACCGGATTAAATCTGACGAAATATGGCATTACCACGCCGGGGAAACAATGCTGATTCATGAGGTGGATCAGTCGGGGGGATATGTTCAACACAAGCTGGGTGGGGATTGTGGTAAAGATGTTTCTTTTCAGGTTGTGGTGAAAGCTGGCAGCTGGTTTGGGGCAACACTTGAAAAACCTGATACATTCACTCTGGTAGGGTGCACCGTGTCCCCAGGCTTCGATTTCAGGGACTTTGAAATGGCTGACCGGGGGGAGTTGCTCAGACAGTTTCCTGGTCTTCGGGAGATAATTGAGAGGCTTACCCGGTGACCAATTAGTAATTCGTCTAAAGCCAGTACGATGTTCATTTCGTTTTCGGATGAAAACCAACAATGTAGTGTGTGTCTGGCCTGGTTAAACCTGGGCAGAGTTTGTAAAGGGAGGGATTTCCACTTTCATTGAGCCCGGTGAAGGGATCAGTCGGCTGAAATAGTCGATAGAGTGGAAGCGGGGTGAGTTTTTTGCCGGTTCTTTTGAACTGGAGCACCCCACATGTATCAGGTAGCGGATAGCAAACAGCGCAGCGGTCGATAGATTGGTTTCACTGTCTTCACCGAGCAGGGTCCTGTCCGGCACGAAGGGTATTTTCTGCTGCAATTTTCCCCAAAAGGCCGGGTCTTCTTTCGGCAGTCCCAGTTCGTGGGCGGAAATAATCCCATTGAAATAAGGGCCTAGACGCGTAGTACGCATTTTCAGGTTCAGGGTTTTACTGTGGGCATTGGTGACAAGGTGGATGTCCTTACCGTGCTGTCGCAGAAATACTAGAAATTCAACTACAAAAGGATGGACCGCGATCAGATGATCCACTTCCTTTTTCAGCAGGGGAATGTCCAGATTCAGGTGGGCTGACCAATAATCCAGATCTGTCCAGTTGAGGGTGTTTTCCTGTGACTTGAAGAGCCGGTAAAGGCGTTCCTTTGCCTCGGCAAGGGTGATGCCACGTTTTCGGGCATAGGTTTTCGGCACATGTTCGAGCCAGAAGTGGTCATCGAAGTGCCGGTCCAGCAGGGTGCCGTCCATGTCCAGCAGGACGGTGTCGATATCATTCCAATCCAGTTTCATAGTGACTTTTGCCGGGCCGGTAACCAGGCGTCCCTGTTCGCCTTGCAGTTGGAAGATACAAAGCGCTTCATCACAGCGCCAGGCGTTCTATGAACTCTTTGATTACCGGCAGGTCGGCATCGAGTATTTCGCATCGGGACGGGAGTTTCTCGATGCCTGCCAACGAGGCTGGTTTTTCGGGGGGCAATCCGGTAGCGGTTATAACCGCTTCTTCAAATTTCGCCGGATGGGCTGTCGCAAGACAGATGAGCGGAAGTCCACAGTCACTATGGTCGAGGGCGGCTTTTACCCCGACGGCAGTGTGGGGGTCGAGCATGTATCCCGTCTTCTCGTAGAAAGTTGAAATTGTGTCAACGGTTTTCCGGCGATCCACCGTTTGCGATAAGAAGTCTGACGCAACGATGGCTCGTTCTTCGGCGCTGAAGTTGATGCGCCCGGTTTTCGAGAATTCTTCGATTGCTTCACGCACCCTGAGGGGATTTTCGTTGTAAAGAAAGTAAAGATATCTTTCGAAATTCGACGCAACCTGAATGTCCATGGAGGGTGACAGGGTCGGAACCACGGTGCCGAGCGAGTAATCGCCGTCCAGTATGAAGCGTGTCAGGATATTGTTCTCGTTGGTGGCCAGCAATAACCGGTTTATGGGAAGACCCATGCGTTTTGCGATATAGCCGGCGAAGATATCGCCGAAGTTGCCGGTAGGTACCGAGAATACCACGCGTTGGTCGAGACTTTCGGCGACCTTGAAGTAGGCGTAGAAATAGTAGACGACTTGTGCGAGGACCCGGGCCCAGTTGATTGAGTTCACCGCCCCGAGGGCATGCTTTTCCTTGAACGACAGGTCGTTGAAGAGGGTTTTTACCATATCCTGGCAGTCGTCAAAGGTACCTCTTACGGCAATGTTGTGAACGTTGTCGTCCAGGACGGTGGTCATCTGGAGTGCCTGGACAGGTGACGTTTTCCCGTGGGGGTGGAGAATGAAAATGGCAATGTTTTCCTTGCCGCGAACACCATAGATTGCAGCACTTCCCGTGTCTCCGGAGGTGGCTCCCACGATGTTCATCTTCTGTCCGCGCTCTTTCAGGAGATATTCGAAGATATTGCCGAGGAGTTGCAGCGCCACGTCCTTGAAAGCCAGCGTCGGCCCGTGGAACAGCTCGACGATCGTAACGTCGTCTTTGGTAATGACCGGGGTAATCTCGGTGTGATCAAAACTGTCATAGGAGCGGTCGATGAGATTTTTCAGGTCTTCGGTCGGAATGTCGTCACAGAACAGGGAGATAACCTTGAAGGCAAGTTCGCGATACGGCAGGCCCCGCCATGCTTCAAGCTGCCGGCTATCGAGAAGGGGAATTTCCTCTGGTAGAATAAGCCCTCCGTCCGTGGAGAGTCCCATCATGACTGCGTCTTTAAAGGCAATAGGCTTAATGCCGCCTCTGGTACTGATGTATTTCATAGTGCTTTCCTCATTCCCTTTCTCGTGGAAGGTTACAACCGTGTAAGTCTATCAGTAAACAGCCGAAATGTGAAGATGTTTGCTTTGCGGGCAGGTGATGTCCGTGGAGTCTGAATTCATTCGCCGGTATTTTACCCTTCCGTGCCGGTTTGCTGTCGATGCCGGCAGAGATGCCCCGGGCGAAACGACAGCACTTACAATGCCCGTATTTACAAAGCATAAGGGAATGGGGTATCCTTCCGGAAAGAAAGGAACTGCAAACAAATACCATGGGCATCTTGCATCTCATCTTCAGGCCATCTTTGACCGAACTTTAATCACCAAATCCTCAACGTAGTCCTGCTACGTCTGCGGTTTGGCTCAATCAGTTCGGTCAAATCTGACCTAAATCCGAGCGCAATCTTGACCATGTTATTCATTTACAGCTCCTAACGTCAAAACCGAGAGGATTTCATGTCATCCCGTGTTAGAATTCTTCCCGAAAACCTTACCAATAAAATTGCTGCCGGCGAAGTTGTCGAACGGCCGGCATCCGTTATAAAAGAGCTGGTGGAGAACGCCCTCGATGCCGGCGCCAGCGAAATCGTGGTCGAATTCCAAGATGGCGGGAAACGTCTGATAAAGGTAAGCGATAACGGTTTCGGTATGTCCCGTGAGGATGCTCTCCTCGCCCTGGAACGCCATGCAACCAGCAAGATAACTTCTGATGACGATCTTCTCTCTATCTCGACCCT